>Ga0255336_100048_pt1 | contig 290806 bp, 279 predicted proteins | sample MeOH1_35cm_T3_17_FD_189102 | JGI IMG/M metagenome (GOLD analysis project Ga0255336, IMG submission 189102) | Sandy soil microbial communities from University of British Columbia, Vancouver, Canada - MeOH1_35cm_T3_179 | ecosystem: Engineered > Artificial ecosystem > Sand microcosm > Unclassified... | reverse complement strand
GGATCTTCATGATGCGTTCCTCCTGGGGTTGATCGGGCAAGGCGCCCATCCCTCGTACATACAAAACCTGGGAAAGAAGTCCAGCGTTTTGGGGTGAAAAGCACCTACTTTTGTGGCGTGGGCGCCATGGGATGAGACGGCGTGATGAAGACGTTGGGAGCGGCCGACACCCTTTGGGGAAAAACCGCCGGAGGCGAGGGCACTGACCCCGCGCACGCACCTGCGGTGACCGACGGCGGGCTCCCCGACCGGACACGTCAAACCGCTCCGCTAGGAACGGCGCGAAGCGGGAGTGCCCAGCGGCGTCAGCCGCCCAAAGGTTTGGAGGGTTTTACGCCGCGCGTTGCAGCATCACCGCGTTGCACCGGGGCGGCTCGATCACGCGCACCGCGTCCTGGTCGATCTCGGCCCAACGGTCGTGCGTTCCCTGCCCGTTCGTGTAACGCCCGTTCACCAGCGCGCGGGCGATGTCAGCGTTGGACACAAAGCGGGGCTGCATGTCGGTGAACACGAAAGCGTGAACCCCGTTGGCGGCGTTCTCGGTGTGAAACGAGCGGCGATCGCTGTGCGACACGACGAAGTTCGTGTCGTTGTTGCGCTTCTTCACTTCGACCGTCATGCCGCAGCACAGGCACACGCGGTCCGGTCGGCGGATCCGCTTGTCCTTCGAGCGGATCTGGAAGAACCCCGGCGTCTCGCACGCACCCTCGTCGAACGTGTGTCCCGCGGTGTCGCGCAGCAGGCGCGTCACGACACGTTCTGCTTTTTCGCCGGCTTTCGCACGCATCGCGAACTGACCGTCTTCTTTCATCGTTCCCCAGCCGTCCGACGGGGAAGCACCGACATAACGCACGTCGATCCAGAACGCCTCAATCGGATGGCTCCCGTCTTCGACATGGGGGAGCACCACCGCGTCGATCAGGTCGCCGCGTTCGATCACGCGCTCGAAATACGCTTTCGCGGTGATCGTCTCCGGTCCAAAACGCATCGTCCGGTTTTGCTCAACGCTGAGAACCAGATAATCCGTTTTGATTCGGAGAAAACCGTCGGGGGTGAACGCGGCGTCGAGGACTTTCAGACGGCGGACGATGGAGGGAGACTGAAGGTATTTCGCGATTGGGGCCGGGACGTCTTTCAGTGACCGCTGGCGAATGGCTTTGGGCGTGTAGCGCGGACCCGTGATTTTCTGCGAGGCCTGCAATCCGAAAAACAGTCCTGATTCAGCGGGACGAGGCGTCGAGGACGCGTTGAGCGGATCGTTGGAAGGCGTCCGGTGGAACGTGAAGCGGCGCATGGTGCGTCCCCTGATGGATTACTCCATTCCAGGAAACCACATTAAAAACTTTAGTCAACGGCTGATCGGAAAATATTTAGGGTGAAATGCACCCGGGTATCGATCATCAGAAAGCCTTGAATAAGCCCCGCCGAAGCGGGGCTTTTCGAGAGCGGAACAAACGATCACAGGGAGTGACGGTGCCGCATCCGCATCCCCTCGCTCGGCGCCTGCGACTGCGCGACCAGTTGTTCCAACGGGGCAACGTCCTGCGTGCTCGCGAGCGTCTGTTCGAGCGCACGCGATGTCGCGAACATGCGCTCGATCGACGACGACAGCCGATTCAGCCCTGGGATCGCCTCGGCGTTGAACGCTTGCACGTCGGCGTTGAGCTTCGACGCAAACGCGGCGCGGTCCGGAACGTTCGCCGGCGCCTGATGATTCACCGGTTGGTCAGCGACCGGTTGGGCCACCGGCTGCGCTTGCGCCGGGGCAGGCTGCTCCACCTTTTGTGCGTCCGCTTGCCGCTCGACCGGCGGACGTGCGTCAAGACGCTCACCGAGGTTCGCCAGGTTCGGCACGACCGGACGCGCGGCGCTCTGCTCCTGAGCGGCTTGCGCCACGGCCGGGGCTTGCACCTCAACCTCGGGCTTCACCGGCTCCTGCGCGTGCGCAGGGGCCGGCACGGGTTGCTCCGTCGTCTGCCGGGCGTCCACGCGTTCCCCGATGTTCGCCAGGTTGGGCACGGCCGGACGCGCAGCGCTCTGCTCCTGGGCGGCTTGCGCCACGACGGGGGCCTGCACCTCGACCTCGGGCTTCGCCGGTTCCTGCGCGGGTTGCTCCGACGTTTGCCGGGCGTCCACGCGCTCACCGATGTTCGCCAGGTTCGGCACGACCGGACGCGCAGCAGCCTGCTCCTGGGCGGCTTGCGCCACGACCGGGGCCTGCACCTCGACCTCAGGCTTCACCGGCTCCTGCGCTTGCGCAGAGGCTTGCACGGGTTGCTCGACCGCCGGACGTGCGTCCAGCCGTTCACCGATGTTCGCGAGCTTCGGCACCGGCGGGGCTTGCACCGGCGTTTCCGCGTCCTGCTGGGCCTGTTGCTCGACGACGGGTTGGGCCTGCTGATGCTCGACCGCACCGCCGGGGACCGCGACCGCTCCGGCATCGCCCTGACGCTGGGACTTGCCCTCGTCCTGCTGGACCTCGGCCGCACGGGCGTCGAGCTTCGCGGCAAGACCGTTACGGTCCGGCAGGTTGGGGATCCCCACGACGTAGCCGTCGCGCTGAATCGTGTCGATCGCAGAGCGTTCGACGTAAGCGTGCAGCGCGTCGTTCATGAACGACCGGGTCTCGTCGTTCACCGGGTGACCAAGGGCCTGCTCGAGCCGGCCACCGTCGGACGACGTGAAGGCGTCGATGGCATTCGGCTGTTGCTGCTTGCCCAGTTCGATCGTTTCGGGATTCCACGCGGCGTGGCCGTTGACGGCCTCGCCCCCGACCTTGAAGTCGAAGTAGACGTTCTGCTTGTCGCTCGTGAAGCCCGTGCGCATGGTCGTGCCGGCGGCGTCCAGCGTGTCGGCGAGGACCTGCTGGTCGTTCTTATGCTGCGTGAGCGCTTGCACATGCGCGTCCTGCTGCGCGGGTGCGGCCGCAACGGGTTGGTTCAGCCCCAGGCGCTGATCGCGCTCGGCACGGACGCGGTCGACCTCCGCCGCCATCCCTTCCCCCGCGGCGGCGGGGTTCTGCTGCGCTTGCGCCGGTGCTTCAGCCTTCGGAACACGTCCCAGGATCTCGTCCAGGCGACGTTGAGCGCGCGTCGCGGCACGTGCGATGGGCTCGTCCTGAGCGTCGGCACGGGGCACAGCGGGCGCGTCCAGCATGTCCGAAAACCCTTGCAGCGTTTTCTGTTCCGTCGGATTCCGCGCTTGCCACGCTTCCGCTGCGACCTTGAACGTCTCGAACCGCTTCGCTTCAGCGGCGGTGAACTCGTCTTTGCGAACGACCTGCGCGGCATCGTGCTCGGCTTTCTGAGCCTGATCGTGCGCTTCGAAGTCGTGGGGCTTGGCGACCCAGCGACCGCCCTCGTCGATGTTCATCTTCCGCAGTTCGAGCGTGTCGCCGACGCTGATCTTGCCCGACTGAATGGCCTTCGGCACACCAACGCCGAAGATCTTCCAGTCCTCACCGTTGCGACCTTCGATTCGCGCGTAGGGCGACATGCTGGTCGGATCGTCGGGACGAACGAGCGCTTCCCCGGTCTCTTTCAGAGTTCCCCGGTAGAACCGCTCGCCCTCGTCGGTAGCGCGCGGGCGGTGGTCCGGTTCCGGCTGGAACGCTTGCTCTTTGAACTCCCGCGGCTCGAACGTGGGCGGCATGTCCTTCGCACGCTCAGCGGCGCGGGCTTCCGCCTGTTTCTGCTGTTCCACGGCGTGCGCCGCATCCAGCCGGATGGCTTCGCGGACGGACACGTCCACGTCGTTCGCCGGGCGGGGCAGGGGCTCGATCTGGCGGATGGCCACGCCACGGTCGCTGCTCTGAGCGTTGTACATCAGCGCCTCGTACTCTTTCTGATCGTACAACGCGCGATCGGGCTGCTGACGCTTCCCGTCCTCTTCGCTGTCGCGCCCGTACAGCCAGTTGAACCGTTCGCGGTCCGACAGCGGGGCCTTGTCGAAGTCCCGGTCCGGATTCGCGATCGGGTGGTTGTGCACGTAGTCGTACGCCTGGAGATCGGCGAAGCGGTCTTTCGCTGCTTCGATCCGCTGGTCGGCGTCGGGCAGGTCGCGCAGACGTCCCATATGTTCCTCGACGGACGCGCGCTCGGCATCGCCCAACAGCGAAAGACGGACGTGATCCGGCCCGGTGGCGAAGCGCAACGCGCTTTCAAGCGACTGGCGGCGTTCGTTGTACCGCTGCTGCAAGTCCGCAGCGATCAGGCCGCGCAGCCCGCGGTCGTTCATGCCGGAGTCCGCGTGCGCCTGGCGCAGTTGCTCGACCTCGTGGCCGGCGTCGAAAAAACCGGAGAGGCGTTGACCGTCGGCGTCCACGGGAAACCCGTCCTGGACGTCCTTCGCTGCCTCGAGGGGCGACATGGCCACGTTCACCGTCCGGTAACGCTCCTTCCATTTTGCGTAAGCCGCGTCCTGATACTGCTCCGGAACGGTTTCCCACCGGCGCTTCAAGCGCTCGCGTTGATCGACATCAGCCATGATGGTCTCCTCCTGAAAATGGCGTGGAACCGCGCCTGTGCACGGCCTGTACATCTGAAACTAGCGGTTTCACGAAACAGCGCAAGAGCCCGAAGGCCCTTGGCTGAAAAAAATCAGTAACGGCGCGTAACAGGGTGCGTTGCACCCAGCGCGTCGCAAAAAAATCAGTAGGCGAAACCCAAGGTCCGGTCCACGCCGGAACGTTTCAGGGCCGCGACGCTGCGCTGACGGGCTTTGCGCAGGTCAACTTTGCGCGATCGAACATCGTCCTCGCCGGCGTGGCGGGCGATCCCGTGGGCACGGCGCAAAGCGCCTTGCTGGACCTCGCCCAGGATCGGGCAATACGGACGGGCGGGCGGGGTGGAAATGTCGAAGGCGTGGGCGCGGCTCATGGTGGGTCTCCTTTTTCGCCTCGCTGTCGTGGAGGCCATGACCCACCGTAACTCGAGCCAGCGCTTAAGCAATAGCTACGGGCGAAATACTTGAACTATTTGTGAGGTGCTGATGCACCTGACAAAAGAGCACGACGCCGGCAGGACCGGCGCTGCTCGCCGCGAGGCGTTCCGGATCCCCCGACCTGCGCTGCACCCCCTTCACGTCCGACCAAACCGGGACCTTGGCACCGGCGTCTGCCCGATCAAGGCGCGGGGAACCGGGTGGTCGTTCGCTCCGCTCCCTCCGGCCCGCACCACTTCCCCGCTTGAATCCTTGACCGCTCTCCCGCTCGTCGCCCGAACAGGCCCGGGTCGGACATGAGGAAAACGGTGCAGCACACCAGCAGGGCACTGGCTCCCCGGAACAACGGCAAGGTCCACAGCGGGCCGCCACCAGGAGCCGGTGCATTTCAAGGCGAAGCAACACAACGCAAGGAGAAGAGCATGTTTGTCACGCGAGGCTACAAAGGGCATTACATCCACGTCAACGCGCCGGATCGCGGCACGGAGATCATCGAGGTTCAGATCGTTCACGCGGACGGTGGGTTCGACCTGATCACGCGCAAGACGTACGCGGGCGCCCAGCGCTTCATCACGAAGCACGTGGAGCAGGCGAAGCAGAAGGCGATGTTCGCGGCCGGTGGCGGGCTGGCGAACGGCACCCGGGCATCGCAGGGCAGCGCGGAGGCACGGTCATGATCCCCATCGACGAAGCGACGGAGTACCAGCGGTGCATCTTCCCGTGGGTGTTCGACCGCATCGAGGTCACGGGCTCCCGCTTCACCGGCCCGGCGACGGGCACCCACCTGCGCGCGGACTTCGACCGCCCCAGCGAACCGGTGGCGTTCTCCCTGCTGGGCGCGTTCTGCTGCGATTACGAGGGCGGTCCGCACCTGGCGGTGCTGGCGAGCCTCGCGGCGGAGATCGTGGGCGGTGGTGGGTTCTACGGCATGAAAAGCGGGAGGCGGGTGGCCCCTTGATCCGGCAAACGCAGGGGACGGTGGGAAAGGTTGGGAACGTCGAACCGGCGGTGGAGCACGGTGGGCCAAACCGGACCCCTGCGGGAACCCCAACACCACCCCGCCGGAGGCGTGGGCACCAACACCGCCCCGTGGCCACCGGCAGCGAGGCGGGGCGCCCCAGGTGCTTTTGGCCCCGGCAGGCGCACGCCACCGGCGTTCGGCGCTTCCCAGGTGGTGATGCCAAACGTCATGGGTTGATGTTTTGTGTTGATTCTCGCATGACAGCGTCCTACACTTGCCGCGAGCGGCCGGTGAGCCGCGGGACGCCGCCGGACGAAACGGGCCGGCCGACGTTGAACACGATCGAAACAAGCAACGAAGAAGAAAGGACGTGAAGCAATGAAAACGCATAAAAAGCAAATCGCTTTGGGGGCGATGGGTGCGATCGGGGTTGTTTTGAGCCTTGCGCTCAGTGGGTGCAGCGGGGGTCCGTCGAAAGGGGATCTGAAAGACGGTCTGGCGGACTACTTCAAAGCGAAGCCGCAGGAAGCGTGTTGGAGCGTGCAGAACAGCCAGGCGGTTCAGTGGCCCATCCGGATCCCGTTGCAAGGCATGGAGAAGGACCAGGTGGCGATCCTGAACGGGTTGAAGTCGAGCGGCATCGCCAGCATCGCGGAAGCGCCGCAGGTGCTCCCCGGCGGTGCGATGGGCACCGTCCTGACGATCAGCCTGACGGACAAGGGCAAGGACGCCAAGGCATGGGACGCGCAGAAGGGGTTCTGCGTGGGCACTCGCCAGGTTCAGGAGGTCACGGAGTTCACGGTCCCGGGCAAGGACACGGAAGGTCTGACGGACGTGAAGTTCACGTGGCAATACACCGACCTCCCGGGGTGGGTCGATCGGGACAAGTTCAAGCTCGTCGGCATGGCCGCGCCGGTGCCCGACGAAGCGGTGATGCAGAAGACGAACAACGGCTGGCGCGTGCAGTAAGACGCCCACGGCCGAACGATCAACGGAAGTGCGAGGGACCAACCCATGAAAACAAGCACCATCACCACGCGCGCTGCTCACGCGCTCACCCTGCTCAGCGCCACCGCGCTCACGATCGCCCTGTCCGCGTGCGGCGGAGGCGGGGGTGGCGGATCCAGCAGCAGCAACACCGGAACAGGCACGGGCACGACGACGACCGGCACGACCGGCCAGTCGCTGCTCGACACGTACACCGTCCCGGCCGCGATCGCTGCGGAGAAAACGGCGAACTACCCGACAGCGTTCGACGCGAGCACCACGTACCTGCAATCGAACTGCCAGGTGGCGGGGAAAGCCAGCACGACGGTCTACGTCGGTCCGAACACGCTGGTCTACGCCACCACGGGTGTCAGCGACAAGGCGCAGGCCTTGGCGGCGGACTACGCCGAGCAATCCATCGCCTCGGTCAAGTCGTACTTCGGCCTGGACACGTCGGTCGTCGGGTTCGACGGCACGAAGGTCCAGGTGTGCGCGGACAACACGCTGGGCGCGAGCGTCGGGGACGACACGACGGGCGTCAGCGGGCAGGGCGCGTTCCGGGCGCTCGACGTGATGAGCGCGGATTCGGCCAACTTCGCGGCGCGGTACCCGGGCGCGACGAGCTTGAACGCCCCGGTGGGCACGAGCTACTTCGACCTGTACCGGCACGAAATGACCCACGTCTACGCCGAGACGGCGGTGGGCGCGATCGCATCAGGATCGCTCGAACGCTGGTTCAACGAAGGCCTGGCGACGACCGTCAGCCAGTTGCCCATGCCGTCGAAAGCCACCGTGCTGGGCTACGCACAGCAGGACCTGATCGTCCCGATCACGACAGCGTCGACCGACATGACCGTGTACCCGGCTTACGAAGCGACGATTCAAATGATCGTAAGCACGGACGCGGGCGGGCTGAAGAACGGTGTGGCCTCGATCCCGGCGTTCCTTGCGGCGTACAAGCAGAACGCGGTCACGGCCTGCTCGGTCGCGATCCCGTCGGGCATCACCGAGCCGGCGTACCTCACGGACGGGATGCCGGCGGGCACGTACAACGGTTGCTACGAGCCCAACGGCGGGTCGTCCACGTTGCTGGTCCCCGTGTTCGACGCGACGTTCCGGCAGGTGTTCCGGGAGGCGGACGGGGTGACACCGTTGCTCCTGCACACGGCGGACGGCGGCAATGCGTTGGAGCCAACGTTGGCGTCCAGGCTTGCAGCGTTCCTGCCATAAAGACCGGGTAATATCACAGCGTAATGAAACAGCGCGACGGCCCTTTGGGAACGCGGTGTGTGTTTGAGGCGACCCTTGGCGGGTCGCTTTTTTTTGGTCAGGGCTTGGCGAGGCGCGCGGGGATTGCTGGCCCGAGCGAACACCGAACCCGGAACCGGCCACAACCGGACGGAGCCTTCGGTCCCCACTCACCCGGCGCGCACCTGCGGTGTCGGAGGCGGGCTGGGTGCTATTTCAACCCCTCGGTCCCGGTGGGAGCGGAAAGCAGGGGGAGGCAGGGTGCGAGGCACCTTGGAAAGCGGTGCACCCGGATTCATGGGGCATCGCATCAGGGAACCCGTGATCGTGGCAAAGGCCCCGCTTCGTTCGCCGTCAGGCGGGTGCGGGGTGAAGTGCCCTGCGGCGATAGCCGCCCGGGTTTGGGGTTTCCCGAAGGGGATGTGGAATCCCCTCACGACCAAAGGTCCTGAGCAAGACCGCGGTCGTTTCAATCGGTGGGGTTCGGGTGAACCGCCCTAAAGGCGGGTTCGCCCTGGAACCCCCCTCTGATTTTTCTCTAGAGTTTTACCGTACAACCATTAGTACAGGGGGTGCGCGCCCCTGCCGGGCGCACCCCTGTATAAGCCTGTAAAGACCTGTACGGCGCCGAGACCCTTGCTGGGCGGGGCTTTCGAGGCAATCTGCCGATTTCATCAAGGGGGGTACCCGATTTCATCAAGGGGGGTACCCGATTTCATCAACAGGGCATCAGCCTTCTTCTGCTCATGCCAAACCCGATTTCATCAACAGGGGTCCGCGGATACGAGGGAACGAAAAAAACCTGAAAAAAGTCCGTAAAAATGACGCTGTTATTTGCCAAGCCCCTCGACTGGAGTTTAACTGGGTCATGACCTTCGCAACGGAGACAGCGATGACCCAAACCACCAACCACTTCCGCCCGCACTCAATCACGTTCTGGGTGGACACCGAGACGATCGCACCGATCACCAAGTACGGGCAAGACCACGACCTGCCCTTCGGAACCGTCGCACGCATCGTCATCAGTGGTGTCATCGGGAATGAGGACCTGCAAAACCTGGCCATCGAGCAGGCAACGACCGCTCGACGGATGTCCTTGCGCAAGATGTGCGGCGCGATGCTCGACGACGAAACCCTGCAAACCATCGACTCGCTCGGCCGGCAGAACGGCGTGAAACGGGCCGCGGTGGTCCGCGCAGCACTGGTGGTTGGATCGAAGCACCTCCCGGCATTTTCCAGCGCGCTCGAAACGGAACGAGTTGCGCGGCGGGCGGCGCACGAGCGTGGCCGGGAACGGATGATCAAGATGGTGACCCGCTTTCAAGGCGAGGTGGCGGCATGACTACGAACAACGTTTTTCCGCATCCGAAGCGCACCCCGGCAGCCGTGCGAGGTGCAGCAGCACCTGGGAAACGCAAGGCGACGCGAGGGAACATCGTTCCTGCCACGCCCGTGCAAGCATCCGGCAAGGTCGTGCACGGTGGCGCGAAGGGTCCGGTCAAGCAGTGGCCAGAGACCCCAACGGACATCATCTATTACCCGAACGCGTTCTCGCGCAGCGCAGTGTTCGGAGGCACGCGCACCGTTCGACCGAAGACTGAAGACGTTGGCCCGGGAATGAAGGTCGTGGGGAACATCGTCGAGTTCAAGGCGCCGATCCCGTCCACGTCGCAATACGAGATCTTCTACCGGGGCGAGGTTCTGAACCAGCAGGACGCCGAGGTCTGGCTCATGGTGTTGGCAACCGCGCGCCGAGCAGGTCTCGCCGGTGAGCAGATCGAGTTCTCGCTGAACGAATGGTGCCGGGCGCTCGGGCGCCCTGACAACGACACGTTCGCGAATCAGGCCATCCTGGCGTCGCTCGAACGTCTGAAAACGGCGACCCTGAAGATCTACAACCGGAACACGCGACGTCGGGACTGGATCAGCATGATCGTCAACATGTCACAGCAGGACGGACGCTACACCTTCACGATTGACCATCGGATCGCCGCCATGTGCTTCGACGACTGCACGCAGATCGACGTGGCCCGCAAGAGCGTCCTGAAATCGCAGATCGCAAAATGGATGCACGACTTCTTCAGCACGACGAGCAACACCTTCACATGGAAACTCTCGATGCTGCGTGAACTGAGCGGATGCACGCACATGGAACCCGGCAAGTTTCGCACGGCGCTCCGGGATGCCGTGGAGGAGTTGAAAAGCATCAAAGGCAAGGATGGCACGGAGTTCGCCCCGGTCTTCGCAGCCGAGACGCAGGTCGAAACACAGATTCGCGACGGCAAGCCGTGTGAGGTTTTGGTGGCGGTCAAGGCGACGAACTCGCTCGTGCTCGAACCGCGCAAAGGCGCTGAGATGCTTGAGATGCTGACGGCGACGGCCATGCAAAAGGCGGTTGAGGTGAGCGCTCCGGTAGACACGACGGCTGTGGAAAAGCCGGCGCTCGTGGCGACCGTGACGGCCCTCCCGGTCGCGCAACGCCAGCCGGCGCGCAAAGTCGCCAAGCCGTCAACGGACGGCTATGTCCCGGTCTGGGACCGTGACATCGACCCGGCGGACGATCGAACATCGGCCGAGCGGAAGACGGCCTACCTTCGTAAGCGCGCGGAAGAGGAAGCGGTCTACTACGCGCGATAACCCACGCCCTTCGGGGCCGTTTTTCATGCGCCCTGCATTCGCGCAACTTTTTGCGCATTTCCCGCAACATTTTTCCGACGTTCGGCCTACTGCACCTGACGTACGTGCTTGTCGGTCCGTGCCGACCTCGGGCACACTTCCTCCACCACAACGGACGAGGGACGACGATGGGCGACAAACAGGAAACTTTCATGCTGACGGACGCGCTGGTCGAGGCGGTGCTCACCAGGGCTAGGCACAAAAAACCCAGTCAGAAGGAGGTGCAAGACCTGACGTTCTCACTGGTCAACTCGATGCTGACCACCCAGCAATACGTCGATCGGCGCTGGCCAGGAGTAAAGATCGTCATCCCGGAGGGCATGACCGTCCGTGAGTTGATCAAGGGACGACCGTCTTGGGACGAAGGTTTGCCGGAGTCGGTCGTCGCGATCGACGTCAACCTGGTGGAAGCAGACCTCCTCGATCCGAGGAACCACGCCCTCGGGCCGTGGCGTTGGCTCGGGATCTACCATCTGCTGAGTGGCCTCGCGAAAGCGCTTCATGGGGACCTCGACCCGCAAACCTGGAACGAAGCCATGGAAACCGTGGCGAGCCTGGCAGGTCTGATCAGGCCCGCGTACAAGAAACTGACCGAGGTGCAGATCGCATTGATGGCGGTGGCGCACGACGCAGAAGGGAAAGGCATGCCGTGGGAGGACTGGCTCGACCAGGTGAACGACTACTTGAACGGCTGGCAGAGGAACACGATCGAAATGCCGAAGCTCCGCCACGAGGTTGCTGATTTCAGGGAGAAGGGCTTTGTCGTGCACGATGACGGCATCATTTTGCGGATCCCCACGAGCCTGATCGTGATGTCCATCAAGCGCCTGCAAGAGATCATCAAAACGGTCCGGCCGTGACATCCAGGGGCGGGCGCCGCGCTTTTTGACGGCAATGGCGGCAGGCGAAATATTTCGCCTTCCCTCATTGACCTAAGAGGGGGACCTGGTAGTACTGGAGGTGTAAGCCGCGCCGATCGAGCAGCGGCACCCCAGGAGGAAACACCACCATGCGTCTCGCCCGAACCCTCGTTCTGTCCACCCTCGCGCTCGGCGCCGCGCTGGGCTCCACCACGGGCTTCACGATCCCGACGTCGCTCGCGGACGTTCAGCAGGACGCCACCGCCGTCTGCGATCGCATCCCGTCCTCCGCGGACGCTGCGGCGGTTCCCGCGTTGACCGCTTCACTGTCGAACACGTGCTACGGAGCAGTGGCCACAGTGAACAGCCGGCTGAGCGCAGGGCTGGGCGACGGTGGGAGCGCGCTCGTCGTTCCGGACGACGGGCGTCCGATCCTGATGCGTGTCGCGGCGATGACGGAGAACGTCGGGGCCCGTCTGCGCAACGTGCGCTGAGCGGAGCAGGGTGCAAAGCACCTGATCACCGGGGAGCCCGAAGGGGCGTGCAGGGGGCCGCAAGGCCCCCATCTGCTTTGGGGGTCGCGCGAGCGCGTCCGAACGTCCCATGCTCGCGGCTTGTTGCAATCTTCGATCGGTCGGTTACGTTGAACCTCTGGCCACGACCGTGCCAACCGGCACGACCAACACGAGGAGACAACCATGACCATCCCGAACACCACGACGTCACCGACCTCGCTCGGTGCAAACCGTCCATCGGACGACGACCAGCGCATGACGTTGGAAGATGCGCGCGTCGCGCTGGGCTTCAGTTCCCGCCAGGGTGTGCGCGACCTGGCGAGCAGGGGGCAACTGACCGCGATCGCGTCCCCGCAGGGCGGCATGACCTTCGACCGAACGGAGGTCGAGACGTTGGCCGCGGCCCGGGCACGTCGGCTCGACAGCCGGCAGGCGTTGAAGCGCGCCGGCATGGTGGAACTGCGGTCGTTCAAGCGCTGGCTGGCGCTGACCGGCGGAACCGTCCATTGGCATGGCCAGCGCACGGCTTACGAACCCGACGAGGTGGACGCTGTCCGCCGTGCGTATCGGCCGGACGACGCGATCAACCTGGCCGAGGCCGCCGAAATGCTCGACGAGACGGTGGAGCAGGTCCGACGCCTCGTACACCGTGGCGACCTGCCGGCGCTCACAAAACCTCGGGGAAGCACCGGCTGGCGATTCGATCGCGCCGCGGTGGAGCGTTACAAACAGGAGCGCGACCGCGCGGCGATGCGATCGGTGGTCGAACGCTGGCCACGGCCCGACCACGACGGCATCGAACGCTCCCCGGGCGGCGGGTGGGTCTACCCGGCAAAGCTCCACAACGACCGCGGATCCCCGCCTTCGACGGTACCCGACGCGTGGAGAGCCTGGTGAAGCGGCGAGCGGACAAGGGAGCCGGGCGATGCCCGGCTTTTTCGTTGGGATGTGCCCGGCGCGTTTGACTCCGCCCGCACGTCTGGTATCCAGGAGGGACACCAACCTCAAACCGACCGGAGGAGACCATGCGTCGCACCACCAACAACATCATCGCATTCCTGGCGTTTCTCGTCGGCGTGTCCATTTTCGCCTGCATCATCGCAGGTATCTGCCACTACCTTGAGTACGGCGGGATCATCCACCGACTGCTCTACTTCTTCGCGAATGAACACCCCGCCTTGGGCATGGCGCTCATCATCCCGATTGGGGCTTACGTTCTTATCTACGGGTTCACCGCCGGTTTCCTCGTCCTCGTCTATGCCTGGGTAGTCTGGTGGTGGTTGATCGTCGCAACGTTCGACCTGATCGGGATGCTTGTCCGGGCACCGTTCAGTTGGCAAGCCCGCTCCGAACTCCGGACGCTTGATTTCCTGAAGCATCCCTTGCGGGGAAGCGGACCCGCTCCGACGAGCGACATGAGAAGCTACGCGCAGGACATCGCGGACAGCAAGGGAATCACCTTGTCGCAGGACACGCTGGCCTCGTACAGCCGCACGCGAGACTTCCTGAACGCGCACGGCGGCCGGAAGATCTGAGCGGAAATGGCCCGCGGGGACCATCCCCGCCGAACGCTCACCCTCCGGTGGGCGTTTCCCATGGCGGGATCGCCACGCTTCCCGTCCCATGCCGTCGATGGCCGCCTTTTCTGAACCGACGTGTAGCTCACCCATTCCCTGCTGGGCGCAAGGCAACGCTGGCGCTCGTCGTCCTCTCCCGTTCCCCTCACAAGTTCGGCGCGTGCGGCATCCGGCACCGTCCTGGCACCCGTGAACGGTCTCCCTGTTTCGACGTCCATGGCGGCTCACGGAGCAGCACAGACAGGAGAAACAGCATGGCTTACTACCTCCGCATGGGAAACGACTTTCTGAACGACGCGGTGAAGCACACGACGAAGACCGACTCGATCGCGTCCTACCGCGACACCTCCGACGACCTGGACCGCTTCGGGCAGTCCATCACCGGCTCGATCCACATCGCGGATTCGATGGACGACATCGTCGAATACCCGGACTTCGTGCTCGAACGTGGCCCGCGCGGCGGCGTGAAGGTCGAGCGCGCGTGAGCGCGGGGCCCACCGGCGGGTGGGCTTTCCGGTCTCCCTACGGGCATCCCCAACCCCTGGAAAGGCGGGCACGCACCCGCGCAGCACCTGCGGTGGCACAAGGCGGGCTCCTAGACCACCAGGTGCGTTTCACCCTCGCTCCGCGAGGCAGCGGCGCGAAGCGGCGTGCCCAAGGACGCGCAAGCGTCCCAAGTTTTTCGCCTCCCCGAGGCTCGACCTTACCCCGAACCAACAGCCTCACCCCAACGGCCAGTACACCCGCGGCGCTCCTCGCCACGTACGCGACGCGTTCCCACGTCGATCGTTGGCCCATTCCCCGGTGGACGGAGCCACCGCGTCTCGCCTTCACCGACGCATAGCCCTTCCGACACCGTCCAGGTCAAGGGTGCGTTGCACCCCGTCGTTCACCCGTTCCTTTCCTCCTGCGTCGTCAACGCGTGCGGCTTCCGGCCGGTCCCTTGCCCCGGTGACGGCAGGTCTGTTTATGCGTCAGGCGAAACACGGCAGCAGGCACATCCACCAGGAGGAACACCGTGACCAACGATCAACAACGCACCACGGACGACAACGGCATGAACCGCGGCAGTTCCTCCGCCCACCTGGCTCTCACGACTGCAGATTTTTTCCAACACCACCACCACCACGAAGGAGAACACCATGGCCATGAACGCCAACGAACTGCGCGACGCCCTCAACCAATGCACCGGCAGCGAACGACTCTACGGCATGGGTCCGCTGTTCCGCGCCGTCATCACGGACGGGGTCAAGCTACTCGCCGACGAAGCCCAATGCTTCTGGTTGCTCACGGACGCCCTCGCTTGGGTTTGCCAGAAAGTGCCGGGCAAGAACTACGACGACGGTTTCATGGTGATCGAACTGAAACCGGCGGACGACGGCAGCGCGGAACTGCGCATCACCACGGGCAACGACGGCGTACCGGCCCTCTACACGCAACGGTATGAGAGCCATTCGTTCCCGCTCCCCGAAGGGATCAAGCTCTACGCCGTCTGGAGTCAGGCGTCGGAAGAGCGCGGGCCAGAGTGGCATTTGATGATCCCGTCCGAATACTGATCGACCAACGCCCCGCACGCTACGGTTTGCGGGGCACGTCCCCACCGCGCAACGGAACATCACCATGAACACATTCACGATCAACACCGCCGACCTGACCGGCGCAGCGCTCCACTGGGCGGTGGCGAAGGCCATCGGCAGCACCGACACCACCGCGCCGTACTCCACCGAGTGGTACCTCGGCGGTCCGATTCTCCACGACCACGGAATCGGCTTCCACCGCAACGGCAAACGGGTCTACGCGAACGAGGCGAAGCGGTGGGAAGCAAATCGCACCGTGAACCAGGACGAGGCGCCGATCCTGCGGCATGGCTATCGGGCGCACGGTGAAACACCGCTCATCGCGTCGATGCGTTGCCTCGTGCGCAGCAAGCTCGGCGAAACGGTGGACGTTCCTGCGGACCTCATCGCAGCGTGATCCTGGGGCAGCGGCCGGCACGGTTTTCCGTGCCGGTCATCACGGCTTGATTTTTTCCCGTTACCCGTTAGGTTACGTCGATCGCATGACCGGGTCATGCAGCCAACCTACGGAGACCTAGCATGGCCAACAAACGACGTACCCCCCAAGAGATCGTCCTCGGGTTAAAAGAGCAGATCCGCAAACTCGAAGCGCAGAGCCGCGAGCGTGAGAAGGCCGCGGACGCGGCGAAGCAGCGCCGGCTGGTGGACCTGGTGAAGCGCGCCGGGCTGTACAACGAACCCGAGGACGTGATCCTGGGGATCCTGATCAAGGCGCACACCTCGCTGCAGGACCCGGAGCGGGGCGAGGCGGTGCGGTCGGAGGCGCGCGGCATTGCCGCGTTCGGCGACCCCGCAACGCTCGACGGCATGATCCAGCGGGCATTGCAGCCCGTGGTGCCAACCGTGCCCTCGCCGCAGCCCGAACGTCCGCAGGCCGGCACGGTTCTGGCGGAGGCACCCGCCGGCAGCGTGTCCACGACCGAGGCGGCACAGATCACGTCCCGTTCGCCCGCGAAGGTTCTCAGCGCGGTCCACGACGGAAGGCTGTACGCGGTGCGTGTTCCGGGCCCGGGTCGAGCAGGATACTCCTGGCGATTCGATCGCCGGGACCTGGAGGCGTTCCTGACGAAGACGGATTCGCGCCACGCCTAACCAGCACGCCGAACGCGATCATTCAGCGCCCACCCTTGCGGTGGGCGTTTCCATGTCAGGTGCTTCGGCACCTTTCGCTCCCGTTGACCGCAGCGCACCACCCGGCGCCGCGACACACCGTACGACCACCCCTCTGTCCGCCTTCGCGTCCTGGCAAACATACGCCGCGCTGACGCCCGTCGTCCTGCCGTGCCGTCAACCGTGATGCCGTTGTTCCTGTACCTCGTCAGGCACGTGGGGCCGCCCTTGCGGTCCGCCTTCTCCTTCGACGTGTAGCTCAACCGTGTCCCTGGTGGGGCAAGGAATCGCTGGCGCTCGTCGTCCTCTCCCGTTCCTCGCTGCGCGACGCGTGCGGCATCCGGCGACGTCCTGGCCCCGTGCCACGTCCGATCTTTTTCCACGCCGAGGCGGCTCCGAAGAGCAGACATCCACCAGACGATGAGGACAGGATCATGAACAACGGCATTGACAACACGGCAAACACCAACGGCAACAACGCGGGCTTTCCTCCCGCACCCTCCGAGGCTTCCAAAGAGCAGGTTTCGAACCGCACCAGCGGCGACTACTTCGCCCAGCCTTACAACACGTCGGCGACGGGCTTTTACTTCGACGACTTCGAGGAGTACACGACCAAGGCGCAAGCGCTGCGGGACCCGTTTGGTTCACCGGTTGAGGAGTTCGAGTTGCAAGCGATCGACTTGACCGCCGAGCAATCGGCGCTTTTCGATGCCCTGAAGATCGACCAATCAACGTTGGAACGCTGGTTCGACGAGGTTGCCGACCTCGACGACCGGGACATGGCCGCTCTGTTCTTCCTAGTGACGAACAACGGGTACAACCTCGACGACGCGATGGACAAGAAGGACGACGTCACCCTCTACGAAGGCTGTCTGCTGGACGCGGCAACGGATCTCTTCGATGAGTGCTACCTCTGCGACCTTCCGGAAAATAGCCCGTTGAGGACGTATGTGGATTATGAAAGTTTCGCACGAGATCTTTCCGCCTCGGGCGAGGCGGCCGAGTTTTCACTGGGCGGCACGACCTACACGTGCACGTCGGCGAACAACTGCTAACCCGGGGCCTCCCATGTTCAACGAACAGCAAGCGGAGGCGTCGTTCGGTTCGGACGCCGCTTTCGGGATCCTCTTCGAGGACCAGCAGGGCAAGCGCTACACCCTCGACGAGGGGCGGGCGATGCTCGCCACCGGATCCGGTCCGGAACTGTCCAGCGTCTTCCCGGACGGCTCGAGCGCCATCACCTGTACGAACTACGCCCGGCACGTCGTGGCAGCGCTCCCCGGCCGTGCGCGAATCGTGGGGTTTTTCGTGGAGGACAACCCGGCCTCGCGCCTTGCGCAGATCGCCGGCGGGCACGACTTCGCGATCGTGGACGATCGGTGGATCGTCGATCCGTGGGTGCGGTTGGTGGAAAGCGAATCCGGGCGGATCTGTTTCGACCTCGCAAGCCCCGCCGACCGGGCGATCGTCGAAGACCTGTACGGACCGCGGGAGCGGTGGATCGACGCCGAACGGCCGGAGCAGAGCGATCCAGCGTAAGCCAACGGCAAAACGCCCGGTTCCCCGGGCGTTCCCACGGGCGGTACGCCCTTACTTCTTCAGGCAACCGCCCGGCTTGCCGCAGTGCGCGGCGAGGAAGTCCGCGAAGCTCCGGGCCTGATACGCCCCGACCGTCCCGGGCGCGCGCTTTTCAGCGTCCGCCGCCATCTCCTGCGTGCCCTTCAGCCACGCGTCCCGCTTCTGATCCAGTTGTTCCTGCGTGAACATCTTCGCCGTGTCCGGGGGCAGCGGTTGCTGCACCGGGGCGACGGGCACGAAGGACGGCGGCGGCAACGCCGTCGGCGGACCGTACACCACGTCCTGGCGACGCGGGAACGCGTGCTGCACCAGCACCACCACCGCGAGAGCCACGACGGCGGTCCACACCACGCGCTTCACGCGGGTCGGGGCCGATACGCCGGGCGCGAGGTAGTACGCACGGACCCGCTGGGCGAACCCGCGAATCCCGCGGGCGGGGGCGACGGCGGTCGCGTTCCGCGACGTGTCGAGCGACGAAAAGTCTTGCATGGCGATCCTCCTGGTCGGCGTTGTGCCGTGTCGGTCCTGATACGGCCAGCGTACAGGTACTGGCGCGCCCGTCAACTCAAGAGGGTGCGATGCACCCAGGGCCACGAACGGAGCGGCCGGGAGGGTCGCCAAGGCGGCAGAGCAAGGATCGGCCAGCCGACCCGAACAACCCGCCGGAGGCGAACGGCACGCACCCGGCGAGCACCTGCGGCGACCGGGCCGGGCTCCTCCACCCCGAACGCTTTCCCCTTCCGAAGGAGACGGTGCGAAGCGGGTCGCCCAAGGACGCGCAGCGTCCCAAAAGGGGTTGAGCGCCGGTTCCGGGGTTCCGCGCAGCGCCTCGCTCACCTCAGTCCATCAAAAACCCTGATCGGGGTGTTTTGCACCTGCCGCCCGTTTGACAGCCGCGATGGGTCGGATAGTTTGGGGTAAGCACCCGCTGACGCTTCGGCGTTGGTCGGGCACTGACACATAAGCAAATGGGGGAGACCATGATGAACGACACGACGATCGAGAAGACCAGCGGCGGGAGGGACGACACGCTCCTTACCGCGTCGGCAGCGGCGCGCCTGATGAATCTGAAATCGAGCGAAGCGGTGGCGTACCACGTCAAGCGTGGCCACCTGCCGTCCGTTCCGCGGCGCTACAAGAACGGGGCGACGGGCTTCTGGCTGCGCAAGAGCGACGTACAGGCGTTCATCGACGCGAGCGTCGCGGCGGACGTTGCGGCGCTGCTCAACACCGACGAAGCGGCGCGCAAGCTCGGCGTGAGCACCCAGCAGGTCGTGCGCATGGTCCAGGCCGGGCGCCTGTCGTACGAAACGCAGACGCCGGCGCTGGGCGCTCTGGGTCGCCCCGGGCTTTGCTTCCGACTGCACCACCTGGCGCAGTTCTACGAGCGCGAAACAGACCCGGCGACTTCGATGACGGCCCCCGAGGTCCGGGTGGCGTTGCACCTGTTGGGCGATGACCAGGTTCTTCACCTGGCGCGGACCCGGGCCTGGACACACCTCGTTCTGAAGAACGACGACGGCAGCGAGCACCTGTACGTACGGCGCGCGGACGTGGAAGCGTTCCGCGAGGCGGGGGACAACCCCTTGCGCGATCGCTATTCGCTCCACCAGGCGGCAGAAGTGATGGGCCACTCCGGCCCGTCGCAGGCATTTCGCCTCGCACGCGCGGGAACGTTGCGCGGTGTCCGGGACAACGGGCGCCTGTGGCTCGACGCGTCCGACGTGCACGCACGGCGCGACCGGCCGGGCCAGCGCAAGGGCAAGGGCAAGGGCAAGGGCAAGCGGAACCTTCGCACGTTGGGGGCGGTATGACCGACGACACCCTGAACAACGACGTCCACGGCGCGCTGCGCGACGATACGAAAGCGATCCCGGGGATCAACCCGTTCGCACCGCCGGACCCTGCGACGCTCGAATCGGCGCTACGACGCCTGAACAAAGCGTGCCCGGCGCGCAGCAAGGTGACGAACGACAACCATTCTGGCCCGCGGCGGCCGGCCACGGTGGTGCTCCGCACGCGCAAGACACGCTACATCGTCGCGGGGGGCGACCCGCGGATGTCCCGTCAGGCGATGGACCACGTGAACCTGAACGAGGCCATCGTCTTGGCGGGCGGCCGGGACCGTCTGGTCAATGCGGTGGCCACCGGAGTCGTCCCGATGGTCGTGGCTGAAGGCGCTGAGCCGTGCTTCCGGCGGGACGACGTGATGATGCTGCGCGGCGCCTACACCGATTACCTGGTGCCGGCCGAGGAGCCACCGGACGCGTGGGGTTGAGCAGAGGGGCCGGGGCAACCCGGCCCCTTTGACGTCCCCACCAGGTGCTTTGGCACCTTGCGGCAAGAACGTTGTAACCCCGCGTTACATTTCGCTCAATCCCCCTTGCGCATTCCGGTGGGTTTCGTAACGTGGGTTGAGCAGTCCCACACCCAACGTGCGGGCGATCGGCCCGAGGAGATCCATCATGGCAAGCCTTCGTGAACTCTTCGCCGGCGTGCGGAACACCTTCGCACGTGGCCATCAGAACGCGCACGAACGGGACGACGATCTCAGCGAGCAAGAGCTTGATTCGGTGGGCGATTTGCCGGTGACGCAGCCGGCCGCACCTTCCCGCTATGCCATGATGACGCTTGTCTACGACAACCAGTTGGACAAGGTCCAGGAAGCGTTCGAGACCTACGACTTGAAGCCGACGGAACTGCTGCACTTTGTGCAAAGTCCTGAGATGGTCGATCTGCTGATCGAAAAAGGGGCGGACGTCAACGAGAGGGCCGTGGAAGGTCATGACATTTTTGACGAAAATGAGCATGTCCCCCCCGTAGTGGTTGGCGCCATGCCCTTGCACGTCGCGGCGCGTGAAGCGAACGCATCGACTGTGCAACGTCTCATCGACCATGGCGCCGATCTTGAAGCGACGTACGTGCCGTGGGACGAAACGGAAAATCCGTTGCTCATCGCTGTCAGGACTCTCGGCGACGATGAACACGAGCAGGTTGTTCGCACCCTCCTCGACGCAGGTGCGAACCCTAACGCATACCTGCACCAGCAACAAGAATCTCGGCACATCGCGCGCATGGTTTCCAACGTGCAGTACGACGACGTACCGATCTTGTGCTCGGCGATTACGCACTACGGTCCGATCGGCTCGATTCAGGCATTGCTTGAACACGGGGCAGATCCGAACAGACCCGAGTTGAACGAACGCGGTCAACCCATTGGAACCGCTCTGCACGTAGCCGCAGAGGAAGGTCGGACCGACGTCGCCGATTTGCTGCTGAACTATGGCGCCAATGTACACGGCGTCAAAGAGGGCGACGAACTGACCTACAAAACTCCCCTTCAACTTGCGGCGCTCAACGGTCACATGGAGACGCTGGACAAGCTCGTGAGCCGTGGGGCGGATCCGGCGGGCGTGAACTCGCTGACGCCGGAAGGGGACCACATGCTGGCCGTGGCGGCGACGCGAGGATACCTTGATGCAACCCGCTCGATGATCGAGCGCAACGCGGACGTCAACCTCGCCATGGCAAGCCCTGTCTGGCAAGCGACGCCGCGTGAAAACATCGATCCGAAATGCATGGCCGAGGTCGAACGCGGGGTGCTCCGGCAAACCACGGCCGAGGTTGAGCAGCAGCAATCCCCGGACGTCGCTGAAGCACCCACTCAACCCGTTGCGCGCCGGCGCGTGCGCCTGTAAGGAGACCCCATCATGCCTTCCCTTCGCGACCTCTTCGCCGGTGTGCGTAACACGTTCTCGCGCGGCGCGCAGCAGGAACCGCACGATGACGTTGACCTAAGCGAACCGTCGATCGATGCTCCCCGCGTGGAGGACCAGCGCCGACCGCTCTACGCCATGGTGCGGGAGAACAAGCTCGACGACCTAAAGGCTGCGTTCGACCAGGACGCGGACCTTAGCACCACCAACATGCTCCACAACGCTCGGTCTCCCGACATGGTCGATTTCCTGGTCGGGATGGGCGCGAAGGTGAACCAGGAGTACGACCATGGGGAAGGCATGAACTCTGATCATGGCGAGCCGACACCGCTTTGTTACGCGGCATCGAGCGCTAACGTCGAGACGATTCAGCGTCTCCTCCATCACGGTGCGAACCCGGACAGCGGGTGGGGACAGGATGAGAGCCCGCTTTTCGAAGCCATTGCACGGAACGACGAACTGCAGGAACCCGCCGTCCGCGCGTTGATCGACGGCGGTGCGAGTCCGGATGGACCGAAGTATCTCCCTTCTAGCTTACCCAAAGCCATTGAAAGCGGTGCAAGGATTGAAACCATCAATACCTTGCTGGAACGAGGCGCCGACCCCGACGGAGCGGACAATAACCTGGAGACGGCGCTCCATCTCGCGGCGGCGAAGGGTCGCACCGACGTTGCGGACATGCTGCTGGACTATGGCGCGAACCAGCAAATGACCAACATCGAAGGGCACACACCGTTGCACAATGCCGCGAAACAGGCTGACATGGGCATGGTGAACAAACTCGTGAGCCGGGGTGGAGATCCGGCGGGCGTTGACTCGCTCGTATCGGGACGTGACACCGTGTTGGCACTCAACGCCACCGTCTACGGCGATCACGACATCACCCAAAAGCTCTTGGACAACGGGGCAAATCCCCGGCTCGCGATGGACAGTCCGACCTGGCGTGAGGCGGAAGATCGTCAGAGGAACCATCCGAACCGGATGCAGCCCGGAGCAAATGAAGCCATGAATCTCGTGCGGACCCACGCCGTTGAGCAAGAGAAGCAGACGCTCCGCCAGACCTTCGCGGAGGTCGAGCACGACCAATCCCCCGAGGTCGCGGAGCAACCCACCCAACCCGTCGCGCGTCGGCGCGTGCGCCTGTAAGGAGACCCCATCATGGCATCGCTTCGTGAACTCTTCGCCGGCGTGCGTAACACCTTTGTACCGAAGGTCCCCGGCCAAGCGGACCTGATCGAGCTTGTCCAGAAGAACGATCTCGACGGGTTGACGTCAGCGTTCGACAAGCACGACCTGAAGACCGACAACCTGCTGCACAGGGTGCAGTCCCCCGAAATGGTTGATTTCCTGGTGGGGAAGGGGGCGGACGTGAACAAGCCTTACCAGAACAAGGATGGGCCGGCCGATTACGGCGATCCCACGCCGCTTTTGTCCGCGGCGGGCAGCGCCAATGCGGAAACGGTTCAACGTCTCTTGCATCACGGTGCAGATCCCGATGCGGGAGGCGTGGCAGACGGCTATCCCCTCGGCTGCGCGGTAACCCGTGACGACGATCAGCAAGAGGCCGTGGTTCGCGCACTCCTCAATGCGGGCGCAGAGACCCGCGGTGCTTTGGCACAAGCCATCAAGGAAAAGCATGCAACCATAGGAACGATCACGGCGCTGCTCGAACACGGGGCGGATCCCAACGATTGCTCAAACGACCACGGCCACGAACCCGCGTTGAACTTTGCGGCGGCCCAAGGGCGTGGCGATGTCGTCGATCTGCTCCTCGATTACGGCGCCGACCCCGTGAAGCGAAACGTCAACGAAGCGACCGCACTCCATTGGGCGAGGGATCCGGAAATGGTGGACAAACTCGTCGCCCGCAGCGCGGATCCAGTTGCGCTGCTCAACGCCGCGAATGAACGCGGCGATACCGCACTCACGTATGCAGCGACCAGCGGCCAAATCGACATGGCGACGAAACTCCTCGATCTCGGTGCAGACCCAGCACTCGCCATGCAGGGCGCCGGCTGGCTGGAAGAGGAGCGGAACGTGCGGTCGGGAATCTATCCCCGGCCCGGGCGCAATGAAGCGATGCACCTTGTTCACGCACAAGCGCTCGAGAAAGAGAAGCAGGCTCTCCGCCAGACCTTCGCCGAGGTCGAGCAGGAACAGGCTCCCGAGGTCGCGGAACAACCAACCCAACCCGTTGCGCGCCGGCGCGTACGTCTGTAAGGAGACCCATCATGGCATCGCTTCGTGAACTCTTCGCCGGCGTGCGTAACACCTTCGCGCCGCAAGCGCCCAGTCAGGCTGACCTGATCAAGCTCGTGCAGGACAACAAGCTCGACGACCTGAGGGAGGCGTTCGACAAGCATGACCTGAAGCCCGACAACTTGCTTCTCAGCGTGCGTTCGCCAGAGATGGTGGATTTCCTGGTTGGGAAGGGGGCGGACGTGAACCACGAATACGGCACGCCCAACGATCCCGAGAGTTACCCGCCCGATGCGCCAACGCCATTGCTGCAGGCGGTTCGGTTCGCGAATCTGGAAACCGTCCAGCGCCTTATCCATCACGGCGCAGATCCGGGCAACGGGGGAACGTTCAGTAGCTTCCTTCTTGGCGAGGCGACGATGCGGCAAGACGACCAGCAAGAAGCCGTCGTTCGGGCACTCCTGGATGGAGGTGCGAATCCGAACAACCCCCACGTTTCCTCAATCCTGTCCTACGCAGCACAGCACAAGGCGACCATCGGTTCGATCCACGCGCTTCTGGAGCACGGGGCCAACCCCAGCGGATCGGACAACGACGATATGACGGCCTTGCACTTCGCGGCGCAGCAGGGCCGCGGTGACCTCGCTGACCTGCTCCTGGATTATGGGGCGGACCACCAAAGCGCGAACATCGTTGAATGCACCCCTCTGCATCTTGCAGCGCTCAGTGTGGACATGGACATGGTGAGCAAGCTCATAAGCAGGGGCGCCGATCCGGCGGGCCTGAACTCGCTGATCTCAGAAGGCAACACCGTGCTGACATTTGCCGCGACGAACGGAGATTTCGACAGCACGCAAAGGCTGCTCGAAAACGGCGCGAATCCTAGGCTTGCGATGCAAGGCTCGCATTGGATCGAGGAAGAAAAACGGCAACGGAGCCATCCGACAGGGGCACTTGCTGGACGAAAAGAAACGATGGATCTTGTCCGGAACTTCGAAGCGAATGCTCTCCGCCAGACCTTCGCCGAGGTCGAGCAGGAGCAGGCTCAGGAGGTCGCGGAAGCACCCGCACCGCGTCGCCGGGTCCGTCTCTGACCGCCTGCGGAACAGCGCGAAGCGGGTGGACCCGGGCGGCGTTAGCCGCACCAGAAGGTTCTCGGGTGGCGTGAGCCACCCGTTGTTCCGGTCCGCCGTCCCTTGTCCTGGATTCCAGCCCACCCAAAAATCCGGCCCCGCACCCCGCATCGCTTTTCGTTCACCATCCCCTTGCGCTTCTGCCCAGGTGTCGTAACTTGATCCGAAGGGATTTGCACCTCGCTCACCATCCAGGAGACCACCGTGGACATCGACAACGCCAACCTCCGTCGCAAGCCCGTGAACGACCGCGACCCGCCGTCGATGGACACCCTTCGGGAATGGGTGGAAGAGGACCAGCACGATCACGTGAAAGACGCCTTCGAGCGCTTCGACCTTCCCACGACCAACCTGCTGCACGAAGCACGGTCCGGCGCGATGGTGGACCTGCTCGTGAGCAACGGCGCGGACGTGAACCAGCGTTACCGGGACGAAGTGCCGCAGTCCCTGCGCGCGCCGAATCCGATCACCGGTGAGGAGCAGGAGGACCGGGTCGACACGCCGTTGCAAGCGGCGGTCCAGAACGGTCGCAAGGAAGTGTTCGACCATTTGCTCGTGCACGAGGCAGACGTTGAGATCGGCGGCGACCAACGTCCGCTGATGCTGGCGCTCGGCCACCTTCCGGAAAACGATTGGAGCGGTTACCCGCCGGGAACGGATGCGACGGCGATGGTCGAGATGGCGAACACGTTGCTCGACCGGGGCGCACGGGTGCACGCAGAGCGCGGCGAAATGCCGGCGGTCCTTGCGGCGGTCGAACGGGGGCACCGGGAACCGATGGTCAAGCGCCTGCTCGAGGCGGGCGGGAATGCGCAGCAAGGCTTTGAGGACCGTGGCACCCCGCTGCACCACGTGATGGACAACCAGCCCGGCGTGGCCGATCTACTGCTGGATTACGGCGCGAAGATCAACGAAACGTCGTACGACGAGTTCACCGGCACCGAAGAGACGCCGCTCGAAGTCGCGATGTACAACGGTCAGATCCAGACCGTCGGGCGCCTGATCGAGCGGGGGGCCAACGTTGAGGAACTGGTGCAGGGGCCAAACTGGCAACGGCACGTCGTGAACACGCAGAACGATCCGCCCCGGAAGGCAGCGGTCGATTTCGTTCGAGGCGTGTCCATCGAGCGCGAACAGGCGGCGCTCCGCCAGGTCGCCGCGGAAGCCTCGCAGGCTCCCGACATCGCGGAAACACCCGCACCGCGTCGGCGGATGCGCCTCTAACCACGCAAGGCCGGGCGATCCCCCGGCCTTTCTTTCGTCGCCAACAGGTGCTTTTCACCCTGTTCGTGGTCATCGTTGTAACCCCCCGTTACTTTCACCGCTTTCCCTCTTGTGCAATCCGCTGGGTTTCGTAACCTGGGCTGAGCAGTTCCCACACCACGACGAGCGCGTTCGACGCGCAGGAGACCACCGTGAAAAACGACACCCTACCAACCCGCCGCAAACCGGCAAGCAACGACCTCGAATGGGCTGAAACGTACCTGCCCGATCTGGTGGCTCACGACCACCTCGATGCTTTGGAGAACGCGTTTGCACAGGTTGAGTTTCCGACCGCGAACCTTTTGCACGAGGTCAAATCCGCGGCGATGGTAGACCTGCTCGTGCGCAACGGAGCGGACGTGAATCAGGTCTACAGCGAGAACGAGCACACAGCCTACACGCCCCTGCAAGCAGCAATCTTCAACGGAAATAAGGAGGTGTTCGACCGTTTGCTTACGCACGATCCGGACTTTGAAATCGGGGGCGAACAACGTCCCCTGATGATGGCGCTGGGTCACGATCCGGACATCGGCATGAGTGGCGAGCGGGACGTGGACGAGGCGACGATGATCGGAATGGCGAACGCGCTGCTCGATCGCGGGGCGCGGGTGCACGCGGAGCAAGGCGAAATGCCGCCGCTTCTCGCGGCGGTCGATCAGGGCCATCAGGAATCGATGATCAAGCGTCTGCTCGAGGCCGGCGCGGACGCAGGCGCGGTTGATCCGGTCACGGGACGTACGGCACTTCACAGTGTATGCGAGGAGCCCTGTGATCCCCAGTCCCCTCACGCGGTGACGTCCTGCGCCAATGCGCTGCTGGACTACGGCGCGAAGGTGGACGCGTTGGACAACGACGGAAATCCCCCTCTGGCGAGCGCTGCGCTTCTGGACAATGCTCCGCTCGCCGACCTCCTGTTGAAGCGTGGCGCAGATCCGTGCCTGGCGATGGCAGCGCCGATGCTCCAGGGCGCCGATCGAAACCCGACCTTCGTGAAGGTGCACACCGCGGCGGTGGAGCAGGAAAAGCATACGCTCCGCCAGGCCGCTGCGGAAGCCACCCAAGAGCAGGAGCAGGCACCGGCGCCGCGCAAGATCCGGCAGCGCATGTGATGCAAGCGCGAAGGGCTGGGAAAACCGGCCCTTTCTTTTTCCTCCGACCAGGTGCTTCACCACCTCAGTCGAAAACCTGTAACCCCCCGTTACTTTCACCGCTTTCCCTCTTGCGCAACCGCTCAGGTTTCGTAACGTGGGCAAAGCAGTTCCCACAACACGACGAGCGCGCTCGACGCGCAGGAGACCCAGCATGGCAAATCGACCCGACCTGTACGCAGCGAAAAGCCGCGAGGAGATCGAACTCGCAATCAAAGGAGGGGCGAAGGTCAACAAAGCGCGCGATTTCGCAGAGACCCCCTTCCAGTTCCATTGCCGGCAAGGCAATGCTGAAGCGGTGCGCACCTTGCTGGAAAACGGCGCGGACCTCGAAATGCCGGTTGCAAAGGCCGATGCGTTTGGCGACCGAACCGGCTGGCGACCGCTTGACCTCGCCATGGAACATCGCCTGATGGATCTTCCTTCGCAGCGCAAGGAATGCGTGAAAATCCTCCTGGACGCGGGCGTGTCGCTCGAACGGGGACCGCTCGAAAAGCCGCTCATCCAGCGTGCCATCGAGAGACGCGACACGCAGGTGATTGACCGGATGCTTGATGTTTATGGCGCGGACGGGGTGAGCGCGATGCGATGCTCGGGTGACAAGACCGTATTGGAGCACGCAGCGCGTTGGGACGCTAACCGAGAGAACAGCAACGCACCAACAATGCTCGGGTATCTGCTCGAACAAGGCATCGATCCGAACACGATCTCCCGCTCCGGCGAACCTGCGCTGATGACCGTCGGGAACACGGGTGTCAACACACTCCTCGACCACGGCGCGGACCCCAACCTGACCAATGCGCACGGTGAAACGGCGCTTCACCGCTTGTGCGCGAAGGACGAACTGGGGGTGTCCCCCATCACCGTGGATGCTGTCCAGGCACTGGTCGATTACGGGGCGAAGGTGGACGCCGTCGACCACATGGGCAACACCCCCCTCGCAAAGGCTGCGCGGAACGACCTGGCGCCGATCGCCAACGTCTTGATGCGCAGCGGAGCAGACCCGCATCTGGCTGCGTCCTGCCCGGCGATCGTGGACGCGCCACAAGAGAATAGGACGATCGCGCTGGTACGCGGTGCCGCGGTGGAGCAGGAAAAGCGGACGCTCCGCCTGGCCGCTGCGGAAGCCACGCACGAGCAGGAGCAGGCACCGGCGCCGCGCAAGATCCGGCAGCGCATGTAAGCACAAGGGCCGGCGAGGACCCGGCCCTCCGTTCATTCACCTCAGGTGCATCAGCACCTCACCTCCATGGAGGTCATCATGGCACGCAGGGACTTCAACAGCGCTCGCTTCGGCGCCGAACTCGCCAATAGCGTTTACGAGCAGGAACAGATCCGCAAGAAACTGGAGCAGAGCCGGCGCTGGGCGGCAACGGACCAGTTGTGCACCGCGGCGCAGAACAACGAGCGCGACCTCATCCCGGGTCTGGCGCGGCGCACGAACATCGACGCTTTCAGCAACAACGGCATGACCCCTTTGCAAGCGGCGTGCAGCAAAACCGTCGAACCGGAAACGGTGCAGTTGCTGCTGAACCTCGGCGCGGGCATCAACGCACGGGGGCGCGACGGATCGACGGCGCTTCACAAGGCGGTCACGGCGGACAACGGCGCGGAAGGGGTCCGGATGCTCCTGGACAACGGGGCGGACCCCAACGTGCAAAACGGGCCGGGCGCAACCCCGCTCCACGTTGCAGCCGCCGCGCCCAACGATCCCGGTTGCACGCAAGCCCTGCTGGAAGCCGGGGCGCTCCCGACGATCGCGGACGAAACGGGCAACACCCCGTTGCACGTCGCGCGGTCGCATTCGATGGACCTCCTGCTCGACTACGGCGCCAGGCACGACGCTCAGAATCTGGCGGGCGAAACGCCGCTTCACCTGGTGGCGGGGCGCGGCGGGGTGAGCGAGGCGCAGACGCTGATCAACCGTGGTACGGACGTGAACGTTCGTGACTTGCGGGGCAACACCGCTTTGCACACGGCAGCGGCAGGATCGACGACTTACCCCGAGATCGGCGATCGTCTGGTGCGGGCGGGCGTGGACGTGCACGCGACGAACAAGGACGGCCGCACCGCGGTGCAGGTCGCTGACATGCTCGGCAACGCCCCGTTCAAGAACGCGGTGCAGGGCGCGATCGTGGACTGCGACCGGACCACGCTCACGCACGCCATGGAGCAGGACGCTCCCGCGCAGGCACCGGCACCACGTTGGCGGATGCGTTTGTGATCCTCACGCCCTGCGAACCGGGCGTCAGCCCAGTGCCCTCGCCTCCGGCGGGGGTTGTTACGTCGTGGGAGCAGGCCTCCCGCGGAGCGTCAGTAGCAGGTCGTGGTGGCCGACGTGCCCAGCGTGGTCGAAGTGCACGTCACCGGAGCGGGTTTGGGCGGCGGCGCAGCAGCAGCCATGGCGGAAAGCGCGGCGAGCGCACCGTTACGACGTTGGTCCGCCTGCACGCCACCGCTGTCGAGGTCCTTGATCAGTGAAGCGCGGATGTCCGCGGCGTGTTCGGGCTGGGCTTTCATCGCTTCGCAGTAGCGGGTCATGCGGGCGTACTGGTCGTCCATCCGTTTGAAATGCGGCAGTTCGGCGGCGCACCAGCCCTCGTACCACAACGTGTCCCGCGTACCGGGGTGCAACGCGACGAACTCGTTGCCGTCCCGGGCGGCGTTTTGGTACGCGTCCACGCGCCCGTCGAAACCGATCCCTTCGATTGCGCAGCCGGACAGCGCGCACGCCAGCGCAGCAAGCATCACCCGTCTCATCGTTGTGTTCCCCCGTTGTCGTTTTATCGTGTCGCAGGATTATACGAGCAGCGAAACCTGTTCAGGCGCCGCCCGCCGGGTGCTCGGCCGTCGTGGCAGCAGGCCGACGACGCCCGTTCCGGAAGGGTTCGAGCGCCTGATCCATCCAGTCGGCAAGACGGTCCACCGCATCCAGCACGCCCACCAGATGGTGCCCGGTGACCGCCACCCGGGGGCGGCATCAACCACACGCTTTCCCCGTTCCCGTTGATGCGGGTCAGGGTTTGACGCTCGTGGTCGTCCAGGAAGAACGGGCTTTTGAGGCGCGCCAGTTCCGCCTTGGAATGGCTGGGGCGGTTCATCGTGAGCGAATCCTGGTGCTGCACGCGGTTGCGCACCAGCACCACCTGTTCGAGCAGTTCCAGGTCCACGCCGCTGTCGGCGAGTTGCACGCCCAACCGTTGCTCGAACAGCGTACGGTAGCCGGCGACGAAGCCCTTCTTCTTGAAGACCTTCGCCGTCGCGCTGTCAATGGTCACGCCGGTCAGCCGTTCCCATTCCCCGAAGAAGACCTTCAGCGTGTCGGAGAGCGTTGAGACGCAGGCGTACCCCAGCACGTGGAGCGAATCGTCGGCCTCTTGCCATTCGAGGAGGAAGGGCGGCTCGCTGTCCTCGCTGTACGGCGGTTCGAACGGGGCTTCGCCCGCGTCGATCAGGCGCTGGCGCTCGATGTAGGGCGCGGCCGACGTCGCGTAGAGTTGCCGGATGAAACCAACCCGTTGATGCAAAAACCAGCCCACGTCCATGCCTTGCTCCTCGTTCGTATCGTCCGGGAAACGTTAGCACGAAGATCGGCGGATCACGTCGTATGCAAGTCAGTTTGATGCACGTTCTGCGCGCGCCCGGTGCAGAACCGCCAGGCGATGGCCAGCACTCGGGTTCGGGTCGGGCAGGCTGTTGCAGTGGATGATCTCCACGTCTTCCCAAAACCCGGCGATGGCGCCGACGAAGTCCCGCAGCCACTGGCGCGGCACGACGATGCGGTCGAACGTTGGGGGACCGGTGTACACGTAGGGCTCCGCCTGACCTGGGAAGAACATCGGCGCCGGTGGCCAGTCCGGCCACAACTCCGGGTGGCGCTTGTAGAGCCGGTTGGCGGAATCCCCATCCCCATGCCGGCAGGCGTTCGCCAGCAGTTGCAGCCTTTGAAGGTCGGCGTAACCGTCGAACCGGCTCAGTGGAACGCCGCGCACTTCGTTCAGCAGGACGTTCATGGCGTTCAGGTTGCCGCCCTGCGCGCGCTCGATCCGTTCCTTGGAGTGGGCGAGGGCGTGCACGCATCCGGCGAGCCACCGGCGGATCTGGCGCTCGAACAGGGAATGGATCGCCAGGCAAAACGCTTCGGTGGTTGAGCGCAGCAACTCCTTTGCGTCCTGGTGGGCGAAGGGGGCTCCCCCTTCGGTCTCAGCGGCCCAGCGTTCGATGTCCGCGTCCAGCGCGGAGAGCGCAGGCTCCACGACGTTGCGCAGGAAGGCGCGCACGCGATGGGCGTTGCCGGTGGATTCGATGTCGGCGAGGCAGAACGTCCATCGGACGTCGTCGATGTTTTGCATGGTCAAGCGAAAAGCAAGGATGATCGTGCCGAAAGGATACCGGACGCGGTCGACCGGGCGGTGGATCCACGCGCTTGCGAACGAGGCGCAAGCGGCGGTGCCATCGCCTCCGGCGAGGGGTTGGGGTGGGTTCCGAGCGACGGTTTTCCAGGGGAGAAGGGCAAATCACTGTCACCAGCACCACCCACCCCATCCGGGGTCGCTTGCGCTCCCCGGGCACTTCGCCCGCAACGGCGCCGCAGGCCGAAGGCCGAAGGCGGTCTCTCCCAAGGAGGAACGCTGGTTGGTTGACGCGACCGTCGGTTCGCGTAACGTGGGGTGAGAAGCACCCACAGCATCGCCCTTCGGAGACCACCCGTGGACCCCATCGATCGCGAGATCTTCGGCGCCCTGTTCGGCAACGACCGTGATCCGGACGTCCGGTCCAGCCTCCGCGTGCTGGTCGATCAGCACGGCGTGGACGTCCTCAACGAGGTCCGCGACAACCGTCTGGACGGACTGCTGCAGCGGGCCGTGCGCAACGACGATCCCGACCGCACCGCGGCGTTGCTCGACGCAGGGCTCAACCCCAACGAGCATTGGCTGGACGATTCGCCCCTCCACCTCGCCGCTCAGACGAACCAGGAGGCGGACCTCGTTCAACTGCTGGCACACGTGGCCGACGTGTCAGCGACGAACAGACGTGGGCAGACGGCCCTTCACGTCGCGGCAGCGTGGGGGTCCACCAGCGCGATGCAAAACCTGCTCGACCACCGGGCGCTGATCGACGCGGTGGACACGAACGGCAACACCCCGTTGGCACGGGCAGTCCAGGAAGGGCAACGCGACAACGTGCGGTTCCTGCTGGACCGGGACGCGGACCCGGCGCTGGCGAAACGGGGAACGGCATGGCGGTTTGCGCAAGCTCACGTCGCCCAACGGGGCGGCGCAAGTCGCCGGCGAGATGAGAGCGCGTTCAACGTCCGGGAGTGCATGGGCCTCGTCCTCGAGCACGAGAAGCGGGCGTTGCGGCAGGCGATGGTCGGTGCACCCGCGCAGGCGTCGGCACCGCGCCGGCGGATGCGCCTCTAAAACTTGACATCCTCACGTCGTACGAGATCATCATCGTGCGGCGTTTCTTCATCCGCACCGTTCCGAGATCCCATCAGGGAAGTTGTCCGTGATCCCCATCAGGGGTAACCACCGTCGTCCGCCTGGACGGCGTTCTTCACGCACTCTTTCATTCGGAGGATCCCATGGACACCACTCGCAAATCGGCGACACGCTCGCCGGAAACCGTTCAACTCTTCGAGACGCTGCGCAAGCCGCCTGGCGAAAGCACCACCTTCTGGACGGAGCATTGGATCGCCCGGGGCGCCGACGTCAACGCACGCGATTACCGCGGCCGGACGCCGTTGCACGTCGCGGTCGAGCACGGCAACTGCACCGCGACGGACATGCTGGTCCAGGAAGGCGCTGACCCGAACCTGCGGGACCGGGACGGTCGGTCCCCGATCGACGTGGCGGCTCGCACCGACGTCGGACAACACACGTTGCTCTACATGATCCCGAGCGCGACCCCGGAAACGCTGAACCACCAAGACCCGGATGGGCGGAGCGTGCTCCACCGGGCGGCGGCACAAGGGCAGGACGATTTCACCCTGCGGCTGATGATCGACCGGGGTGCTGACCCAGCGAGTCGCGATCACCATGGGCTGCTGGCGACCGACTACCTGCGGTATCGCGAGAGCTACGCACCACTGCTCCACGGCACGTCGGAAGCGTCGCAGAAAGTTCAGGCGGCGATCGCCGATCGGCAAAACGAGCGGCACGTCGCGTACGAGCAAGGGGTGCTTCGTGCAGAAGCGGACCGTGCGCACAGCGAGGCGGCTCCGCGCGGGCCGCGCGCACGGCTTTAACCCTCCGCGACCATGACGTCAGCGACCGCCCCCGCTCCCCAGCGGGGGTTTTTGCTTCCAGTCCCGATTGACGTGGGCGGTGGATTCCTTAACCTGGGGTGATAGGCACCCACCAGACCATCACGGGAGGAAGGATGGACCCCATCGACGAGCAGTTTTTCCACGCCATCAGTTCCGAGAAGCACATCGACACGAGGGTTCCCGCCCTGGTCAAGCACTACGGCATCGCACGGCTGAACGCTGCTCGTGATCATCGCGGGCTCGGCATTCTGCAACACGTGATCCTCGATGAGATCGGAGACACCGAGCGATCGCACCGGTTGGACGTCCTGCTCGAAGCGGGGCTCAACCCGAACGTATGCGACAGCGGCCCCGACGTAGCACCGGTGGTCATGTCGCCGATCATCATGGCGGCGTCGAAGGCGGACATGGACGGGGGCGTGACCATCCGTCAACTGCTCGAACATGGGGCGGACATTCACGCCAGCGAATCCGACGGTGCGACCGTGATGCACCAGGCCGCACAGAGAGGCCATCCCGCGGCGCTGCAAATAATGCTGGATTACGGGGCATCCCTGGACGCGGTTGACCACCATGGCAACACCCCGTTGGCGCTCGCGGTGGACGTGGCCGGCAACATGGAGAACACGGTGTTTCTGCTCGAGCAAGGCGCCGACCCGGCGCGCGCGATGCAAGGGCGGGCGTGGGATTTTGCGGTCAACAGTTGCCGTTGGTCGGGCGATGTCCGGGAGCGCGTGAACCTGGTGCGCGCAGCGGCGGCGGAGCAGGAGCGGCAGACGCTGCGTCAGACGGCGGCGGAGGTTGAGCAGGCTCCGGAGGTCGTGGAACAACCCGCACCGCGCCGGCAGCGAGCGCGGCTCTGACGCTCCGCGATCCAGGCGCCAGCAACCGCCGCCGCTCCCTAGCGGGGGCTTGTGCTTCCAGTGATGGTTGACGCGAGCCATGGATCCCCTAACCTGGGGTGAGAAGCACCCACCATCCACCCCAGGAGGAGACCATGGCAACCCCATCCGAAAAGCGCTACATCGACGTCCCATACCAGGTTGGCCCGGGCACACACCCGGTCGAAATCCACGAAGCGCTGCACGCCGCCGCCCGTTCGAACGACCAACCCATGATGCGGACGGCGCTCGATGCCGGCGCGGACGTGAACAAGAAGGACCAGAACGGATGCACCGCCCTGCACCATGGCGTGATGGGCGATGAGACGGTGCGGTTCCTGCTGGACAACGCCGCGAATCCCAACATCCGCGACGCATCGGGAGGGACCCCTTTGCACCGGGCGGCACGCTACCCCTTCAAGGGCACCACCGAAACCTTGCTGCAGGGCGGGGCGGATCCCAACATCGCTGATCGCTCGGGCGCAACCCCGATCATCGAGGTGGGCAACGCGGAGAACGTGGACCTGCTCGCGGACTACGGGGCGAACATGAACGCTCGCAACACGAAGGGCGAGACCGCGCTCCACGTGGAAGCGCAACACCGGCGAACCGCCCCTGAGGTGATGGCGCGTCTGGCGCAACGCGGTGTGGACGTGAACGCAACGAACGGCAGGGGCGAGACCGCGCTTCACGTGGTGGTCGAGAAGGGGAAGCAGGAGCATCTGGACGTGCTGCTTGCCCACGACGCGGACGTGAACGCCGCGGACTTGGCCGGACGGACGCCCCTCCACATCGCAGCACAGAAGAAGAATCGCGAGGCGGCGTTCGCGCTGATGGACAAGGGCGCGAACCCTAATGCCACCGATCTCGCTGGCAGGACACCGCTGTCCATCAACCCCACGCTGATCAACGCCGGGGTTGAGATGCAAAAGGGCTCGCTTGAGCAGGTCGCGGACCAGGCGATGCAGGGGCCCATCGAGGTGGCTCCCCGTCGGCAGCGCGCTCGGCTCTGACGCTCCGCGATCCAGGCGCCAGCCAGTGCCCTCGCCTCCGGCGGGGGTTTTGGCTTTTCGCGTTGGCGCCGGTTGACCTCCGCCCCGGATCTCGTAACCTGGGGTGAGAAGCACCCACTAGCCACCTCAGGAGCAGACCATGGACCGAACCGAGCGGCAGATCTTTGATACGTTGTTCGACAACGATGACACGGACTTCAAATCGAATCTCCGAACGCTCATCGAGCAGCACGGGCTGAGCGCGCTTAACGAAGCCCGTGATAATCGCCTTGACGGTTTGATTCATCGTGCGCTCCGGGAGGACAACCAGGACCACGCCAAGGCGCTGCTCGAAGAGGGGCTGGACCTGTCCAGCACTGATTCATTTGGGAACACCCCGCTTCACCTGGCGGTGGCATTGAATCAGAGCGAAAACGTCGCGCTCTTGCTCGAACATGGCGCGGATGTGCGAACCGTGAATGTCAAAAATGGGACGACTCCACTCCACGATGCTGCGGAGTGGGGGGACGCGAAACTGGTGGATACACTGGTCGATTACGGTGCAATCGTGGACGCTGTCAACCGCGATGGGGACACCCCGCTTGCGATCGCCGTGAATGGTGGTGGCACGGAAAAAGTCCAACGGTTGTTGGACTGGGACGCCGACCCGGTTCTCGCGCAACAGGGCATGGGATGGCGTCTCGCTCAGGCTACGATCGCTCAACCGCCCAGCGCGAACCCCCGCGCAAACGAAGCATGCAGCGCTGTCCGTGATTGCATCGGGAAAGTGCACGTTGCGGCGGTCGATCGCGAGCAGCAAGAGCTACGTCATGCGATGCGCGACGACCATCGAGAAGAGCCCGCTCAGGCACCGGCACGCCGGCAACGCGCTCGGCTCTAACGCTCCGCGATCCAGGCGCCAGCCAGTGCCCCCCGCTCCCCAGCGGGGGTTTTCACGTCCTCGCGCGCATCACCACCTCGCCGGGCGATGTATGCTGGCGACCTCACCGATTTTGCTCGCCCACCGAATGGCCCACACCAAGATCACCATCGGCGGCAAGGACGTCTACATCGTCCGGTCGCACCACCACGTGCTGCAAGGCTGGGCCGAGGTTCGCCGTTCCCAGGCGAGCGCGCCGGCGCTGCTCACGCTCGACCACCACACCGACTTGAACGCGCCCTTTCTGAACCATCGCTACTGGGCAACCCACCGGCCCGCAACGACGCAAAGCCTTTCGCAGATGGCCAGCATGTTGCCCGGGATGATCGCGGCGCTCGACTGGAACATCGAGGCCACCGTGATGACGGCCATCGACGATCTCAGGCACGACGAGCACATCCGCACCGCGGTCCAGGCGAAGGTCCTGTCGCGCGCCTTCGTGGTGAACCTTGAAACCGACAACATCGCGGACGCGGAGGTCTACGCCACTTACAGCGGGTGCGACGCGATCGCCTGCACGAAGCTTATCCACAACGACCGGTGCGTCCGGCAGCGCTACGATCGGGTGCTCGAATCGACTTACCTCGACCACGAACTCGCGAGGCTGACCCGCATGGCGCAGGCGAACGGGGTGCTGGGTCCCGAAGCGGAGCCCTACATCCTGGACATCGACCTCGACTACTTCCATACCGAGAAAGCGATCGACCCCGACGACACGGCGACGTTCTACCGGCTCGTGAAAAACGCCCTCGCCGTCACGATCGCGACCGAACCGGAGTGCGTGAAAAACCTTCGGCTCGGTCGTGCGAAGATCACCGGGGAATCGCTGCTGGAAAGCATGAAGCAGCACATCGAAGCAGCAATGACCTGAGCGTCGATCGGCGCGTCACCGCACCACCGGCAGGTCCCCCCAGTCCGTCGTGTAGCAGGGCGTCTTCGCGTTCTGGCTCATGTGCCACGCCTGGCGGCCTTCCACGTTCCCCACCCGCAACGTGTTCCGCCCAAAACGGTCGTTCACCGCATCGAGCGCCGCCATCAACCGGTCCCGCCGGTCCGACGTCGGGGCGAACAGGTCGCCTTGCTCGACGCCTTGCGCCTGCAACTCCACGAGCATCACGCCGGCTTTCGCATACTTGAAGCCCTGCTTGTAGATCCGCTTCAACCCGTACAGGGCTGCGGCGACCAGCCGAAGCGTGTCCGACGTGGGCACGGTCAGCGGCACGGTGAGCCCGGCCGAATACTGCTTGTCTTTCACGCGGAACGAACTGGTCTGAATGAACACCTGAATCTGACCGGCTTTCAGGTTTTGCTTGCGCAGCCGGCCGGCGGCGGTACTGGCGAAATCCTGCACGGCGATCGCCAGGTCGTCGAACGCCATCACCGGCGCGCCGAACGACCGGGAGCAGACGATCTGCTTTTGCGGCTGGCTTTCGCACTCGAGCGGGTAGCAGACGATCCCGTTCAACTCGCGCACCGTGCGTTCGAGCACCACGGACACGGTCGACCGGATGAACGTCGGGTCCGCACGCTTCAGCGCGAGGGCGGTGTCGATCCCATCGGCGACGAGGCGGTCGCGCAGGCGGCGCCCGACGCCCCACACCTCGCCGACGGCGATCTGCGCGAGCAAGGCGTCCACCTCGGGCCCGGGCAGCGCGGTCAGGTCGCACACCCCGCCCCAGTTGCGCGCGCCCACGTTTTTCTTCGCGATGTGATTCGAGAGCTTCGCGAGCGTCTTCGTCGGACCGATTCCGCAGCAGGTGGGGATGCCGATCCAGGTGAGGATGCGCTGACGGATCGTGTGACCGTAGGCGGTCAGGTCCGGCACGGCCAACGCCATGTTCGACAGGTCCAGGAAGCACTCGTCGATCGAATAGACCTCCTGCACCGGGGAAAAATCGGACAGGATCGCCATCATGCGCGCGGACATGTCAGCGTAGAGCGCGTAGTTCGAGGAGAGCGCGATCAGCCCGTGACTTTCGGCGAGGTGGCGCACCTGGAACCACGGTTGCCCCATTTTCACGTTGAGGTCCTTCGCCTCCTGCGACCGGGCGACGGCGCACCCGTCGTTGTTCGACAGGACGATGACGGGCTTACCGACGAGATCCGGTCGGAACACCCGCTCGCATGAAACATACATATTGTTCCCATCGACGATGGCGAAGACCTGCGCGCTCATGACCCACCCCGAACCCTCGTGGCCAAGACCTGCCTCAGGTTCCAGGTGACGATGCCCCACACGGTCATTTCCTGCCCGTCCGAGAACACGATCGTCGGAAAATCGGGGTTCGCCGGGACGAGCTTCACCACCCCCGCGCGGCGGTAAAGCCGTTTCACCGTGAACTCGTTGTCCACGCACGCCACCACCACCTGGCCATGCTTCGGCTCGATCGAACGATCGACCACGAGCTTGTCCCCGTCCACGATCCCGGCGTTCTTCATGCTGTCGCCCGACACGTGAAACAGGAACGTGCTCAGGGGGTTGAGGATCAGGATCTCGTTCAGGTCCACGCGGTTTTGCGTGTGGTCCTGCGCGGGGCTGGGGAAGCCGGCGGGCACACGGCTCAGGGCTTCGACGATGAAAAGCGCGGCGGGCTCTTCGGAGAGCGGAATCGGGACGTTGGGGAAAGCAGGGCGGTTCATGGCAGGGGCAAAAGCACTGTATATTTATACAGGAGTCTAGCAGTGGCTTTGCGAAGCGACCAAGGCAAATCGGCGATCGACCGGCGTCAGGCGATAGGGAGTGATCGGGGCCAAACCAGCGTTAGAATGCTGCGATACAAAAAGGGCGCGCAACCCGGCGCCTTACGACAGGACGGGAGAGGGGCATGGCCGCGGAACAGTATCCAGTTGAGGTGCAATCGGACTTCCTTGAGAAGATCACACGCGCTCGTCCCATCCCGGCGTTGGCAGAACTGATCTGGAACGCCTTTGACGCCGACGCCAAACTCGTCGATGTTTCGTTCGAGTACAACGAACTGGACGCGCTCGACGCCATCGTCGTGCAAGACAACGGCGAGGGCATTCCGCGCACGGACGCGGCCGGTTTTTTCCGGTTTCTGGGTGGGTCCTGGAAAAAGTCCAGAACCCAGACGGCGTCCGGACGGTTTCTCCACGGCCAGGAAGGACGTGGGCGCTTCAAGGCGTTCGCCTTGGGCAACATCGCGGAGTGGGCGGTGGTCTACCGTCGCGACGGCAAATGCTGGTCGTACACCATCCGGATGACCGCGATCGACATCCGTCACGTCAACGTCAGCGACGAGACGCAGGTCAAGGACGACGCGCAAACCGGGGTCACGCTGACCATCCGTGAACCGACGAAAGAGTTCCGGACGTTCACGTCCGACGAAGGGCGTCAGGAACTGACCGAGGTCTTCGCCCTTTACCTGGCCGACTACGAGGAAAGCGCGAAGATCGTACTCGACGGTCGTGCGATCGATCCCGCAGCGGCGATCGCCGGGCGCAAGTCGTTCAACCTCGACGACATGGAGATCGACGGCAAGGAGCATTGGGTGCGTTTGCAGGTGGTCGAATGGAAAGCCGCCGGCAACCGCGCGCTTTACCTGTGCAACCAGCAGCGCTTCCCGCTCGTTCAGGTGGACCGCCGCTTCCACGTGGGAAACTTCACGTTCTCAGGCTACTTGTACTCGCCGTATTTCGACCTGGCGCAGAAGGAAGGCACCGTCGATCTGGCGGAGATGCAGACGGCGGTCATCGAAGCGATCACGCAGGCCCAGCAGACCATCCGGGACCACTTTCGGACACGGGCGGCGGAGCAGGCGCGAACGGTCGTTGAAGGGTGGAAAGACGAAGCGGTGTACCCGTTCGCGGGCGACCCTGTGACGCCGGTCGAGAAGGTCGAACGGCAGGTGTTCGACATCGTTGCGGTGAACGTTGCGCGCCACCTGCCGGACTTCAGCACCACGCAAAGCAAAAACAAGGCGTTCCAACTGCGGATGCTGCGCCAGGCCATCGAGCGCAGCCCCGAGGATTTGCAGGTCATCCTGGACGAGGTGCTTCGCTTGCCCAAGCGGCAACGTGAAGAACTGGCGCAACTGCTGCGGGACACGTCGTTGTCCTCGATCATCGGGGCGGCGAAGATCGTGGCGGACCGTTCGAAGTTTCTGAACGGGCTCGACGCGCTCCTGTTCGACCCGGAACCGAAAAAGCGTCTGAAAGAGCGGTCCCAGTTGCACCGCATCATCGCGCAGAACTGCTGGATCTTCGGCGAGGAGTTCGGTTTGTCGGTGGACGACCAGTCGTTGACGGCGGCGCTGATCGAGCACAAGAAGGAACTGGGCACCGACGTTGTGATCGACGAGCCGGTGAAACACGTGTTCCAGACGCGCGGCATCGTGGACTTGATGCTGTCGAAAGCGACCAAGCACCACCGTGCGAACCGGTTGACGCATCTGGTCGTGGAACTCAAGGCACCGAAGGTGAAGATCGGGCGCGAAGAGATCGCACAGATTCAGGGCTATGCGTTCAGCGTCATGGCGGACCCGCGCTTCTCAAAGGTGGGCGTCACCTGGGATTTTTGGATCATCAGCGACGAACTGACGCCCTACGCGGAGCAGTTGGTGGACGAAGCCGGTTTGCTGCACAGCAAGCCCGGCATCAACATCTATGCCAAGACCTGGGGGCAGGTCCTCGACGAGAACCGCGCACGGTTGAAGTTTTTCCAGGACCGCCTTGAGATCCAGGTGGACAAGGCTTCGTCGCTCAAATACCTGCAAGACAAATACGCCGATCACCTCAAAGGGGTCTTTGAGGTCGATGATTCCGCTTCGGAAACGGACGCAGAGACCGAGGACGACGCAGAAGGGTCCACAGCGTCCTGACGGTCACGCTTTACGGACGGCCCTGTCGAACGTCATCGGCGTCATCGAGCATCTTGGTGATCTTGGGATACTTTTCCAAGTAGATCTTCAGCCCGTGGTTGCCCTTGCGCACGTCGTGCGACGCGGCGATGCCGGCAAGGTCCGCCCGGTCGATCGGATCGTCCTTTCCCGCCGGCCACGACGCAAATCCGTACACGATCAGAAGCGAGGGCGGCGCCAGCGCCGACTTGCCCGTGGCGCGGTCTTCGTCGTACCAACCCGGCTGATGCAACGCGTGCATGTCGATGGCGAGGTAGACGCGATGGCGCCAATACTCCTCGTGGTCCTCGCAAAGCACCTTGTGCGACGGCTCGGTCACGCCCTGTTTGAGCACCTTGTACGTCTCGATGTGCCGCGCGGCGGTCAACCAGACCAGACGGTCCGGTCGGGCGTGCTCGCACCGTCCATCGTCGGTCAGGGCCGCGTGGGCGCGTTGAAGCGAGAGGATTGCCTGGTCAAGGTGGTTCTTGCTCTCGCGATCCCGTTGCGGCGTCTTGATGGCGGTCCAGGCGATGAAGGCGGACACGCCCATCGCGATGACCGCGACGATCGGCGACGCGATCGAGGCGATCAGTTTGACGGTCCCCAGCGGGTCGGCGGCGGCACCGATCGGATCAGCCATGGCGAGCCACCGGCCGCGGATCGGCGTTTAGGTCGTACGTCATCGGAGGGCTCCTCGCTGTCGTTGTTCGTTTGATCGGGACCGGACGGGCCGGCCCCGCGGCGACGAGCATTCTTACACGGCGCAAGAAACCGGGGAACCGCCCACGGCGGTGCGGTTGGGACGCAAGGGAAGCGGCGTCAGCGAGTGCCCGGGCGCTTGCGCCCCAAAAGGTTTGGGGGCTGGTTCCGGGGTTGGGCTTCGGGCATCGCCCGTTTCCTGGGGATCCCCATCACGATGCGAAAACCCAGACGCCAGAAGCAAAAACCCCCGCCGGAGGCGAGGGCACCCGCTTCGCACCGTTTCCCGGGGAATCAGACCTCCACCGTTTCCGGCTCGGTCGATCCCACCTCCGCCTTGCGGACCGTCGCAAAACCGTCCGCCGGCACCAAGCGCAGCAGCGCGGCGGTGTACGTGTGGTAGGGCTTGGTGCTCTTCTTCGCACGACCGTAGCGGTCGATCGCGCGCCACGTGCTGTCGCTTTCGACAATCGCCTGCACCCGGTCGATGTCCGCCGGGTCGCGCGGTTGCACGACAAACCCGCCGACGAACAGGAAACGTCCGTCCGGGGAGATCTCCCGCGGCGTGATCCGGATGGCGCGGATCGCTTCGCACGGCCAGCACGTCACCAGCAGGACGGGCAGGTCCGGGTCGAGCGTCAGCATTCCGGCGCGACGACCAAAGGCGTACCAGTCCTCAACCCCCTTCGTCCCGCGGGCGTCCAGCAGATCCCGTCGGGCGCTCAGCCACCCGTGCGCTCCGGCACCGAGACGGTCTTCGGGCACCAGACGCCATGCCGCGTCGTACGGGCAGACCATCCGATCGGTCGATGCGTCGAGCTTCGCGCGGTTGCGCAGGCGGTTGAGCTTCAGGAAGCGCGGCGTGAGGGCGAGCGGCAGGTGCACCGCCTTCCCGGAGATCGGATCGACCGCGTGGACGCGCTCCCCGACCACCTCGCCGCCTTCCACGTAGAACGCCTTGTCGGCGCTCGTGTTCACGCCCGAATGCACGATCGCCAGATCGTTGAGCGTCGGACCTTCGACCGTACCGTTGAGCAGCCCGTCGAGGTCGCGATCGGCGCCGAAATACCAGCCGCTGTCGTCGAACGCATTGTCCTCGCGGAAGAACACCTCCCACGGCGTACCCTCTTCGGGCAGGTTCGTCCGGTGCAGCACCGGGGCAACCGACGTTGCTTGGCCCGTCACGATGACCGAGGTGTAGACCGCGGCTTTGGAGCCGAACACCTGCCTCATTCCAAAGTCGATCGTGGCACGCACGCGCGGACGCAGCAGCGAGCGGACGCCGGCCGCATGGCGGTTGCTCATCCACGAACTGGGCGTGAGCAGGACCGCGCGCTCGCCCTGACGGAGGGCTTGCTCGATGAAGGCGTAATACGCATCGCACAGCCCCCTGCCGCAGGCCGTCGGGAACGCCTCACGCAGACGGGCGACGTACGCCTTCGGCATGGCAGTGGTACGGAGATACGGCGGGTTCCCGATCACCACCGAGAAACGCTCCCGGCTCCATCCTTCGAACAGCGCATCGCCCACCCGGAGGTTCGGGCGGATCGACGTGCCACGAACGCCACGCTCCGCCATGAAACTCTCGTACAAGGACGCCAGATCAGAAATGGCTTGCGGATCGATGTCCTGAGCGTAGAGATGACCGCGTGCCCATTCATCGGCCTTTTGCCACGTCCAGCCGTGCTCGTGCACCCAGTGGTCGAGAATGGCGAAGACGAAGGCGCCGCGCCCCACGGAAATCTCAAGGACGCGATCCGTCGCGCGCAGTTGGGCGAGGCGTACGCACGACTTCGCCAGCGCGGTCGGCGTGTAGACGACCCCACCGCTGCGGCGCTCCTCCTCGCTGATCCCGCTTTCCGCATGAAGATCGTTCAGGCGCTCGAACACGGACGGTTGCGGCTTGGCCAGCGTCCCAGCGTAGCCGGCGACGAGTTCATCCAGGGCGATCGACGGATTCCCGGCGGTGCGATGCTTCACGGCCTCCCACGCACCGTCCGACTCCAGACGCTCAAAGCGCTCGCGCACGAGCTTCTTCTCGAAGCGGTCGGTGGCACGCACGAAGTAGTGCGATCCCGTCGGGACGCGGCCGAACATGTCCTTGACCGCGCCGGCGGCGGACCCCACACGCTGGACCGCGAAGTCCGCGCTCAGGCGCTCGACGTCGGAGAGCAGGACGAAATCCGGGTGCGTGCGCACCACCGGCACCGGTTCGCTGGCGTGGACCGCGTCGCGCTCCCAGACCATCCACGTGCAGGGCACGTCGTAGGGCGTCCCGTCGAACACGAACGCGTTTTCCGGCAGCACCTTCTGATGCACCAGGCGGAAGCCGCGATCGAGGCGACGCTGGATCGACGCCTTCTCGAACGACCGGGGCACGACGAACGCGATGACCGTCGTACCCGCGAACGACGCGGCGCGGTTGAAGAACTTGACCGCGAGCGAGGCGCAACGCCCGAACGGCGGGTTGCCCACGAACGCCATCGGCGCGTCGGCGTCCTCCGGCGTCCAGTGAAAGAAGTCCGCCTGCTCGACACCCGGGCAGTGCGGATCGAGGTCCAGCCCGACCGACCCGGCGGGGAACTGTTGGAAGAACGCACCGGCGCCGGCGGACGGCTCAACGAAGCGCAGACCGCTGACCTTGCGGCCGAGGCGCTTGAGGAGCGTTTTGTAGAGGGACTGCGCAACGGCAGGGGCGGTGTAGAACTGGTCCAGCGTGCGGGCGGTGGTGGTCATGGTGTCCGGTCTCGGAAATGGCACGGACACCCATTTCATGGCACATCGCTCCCCTGGTGCGGACCCGAACTTTTGAGGGGCGCGAAATCCAGGACAACCCCGTGATGGCGCTCCGCGGCTAAAATCGGGCGGACAACGACAGCGCAGGGGCGAGACGGATGGCGACGACGAAGAGCGGCAAGGCGGGAACGGCGGAACCGGCGGCGGAAGCGCCGGGTGAAAAAGCACCCAAGAAACCGCACGGCAACGCGAAGCGGGCCTGGAAGGTCACCCGCGTCAAGGCGTGGGCGAGGTGGTGCAGGTTCGAAGCCGAAGATCTGATCAACGGGACGAGCCGCCTGGTGCTGCCCGCGGGCACGTCGATGAACCACCTGCGGGATTACCTGCTCAGGCGGTTGAAGAACCCGCTGATCAAGGACGACCCGGTCGACGACGAGGTGCTGACACGGAGCCTTCCGGCGAAGGGCGATCAGCAGGCAGCGCCCGCGGGCGAGCGGCGGCACGTCACGCTGAACGCCATGAACGGCTTGCTGGAAAGCCAGTCCGGAACCGCCTGGCACAAGTACGAGCGGGGCAGCGTGGGCGAACTGGACGGGCTAACGGTCCGGAAGATCGACGGCTGGATCCCCGGTGCGAAGGCGTTCTACGAGGTGGGACCGCACGGCGTTCCCATCTGGGCGTTGATGGGCGGTGTGCTCACCGTGGACGACGTGTGGCTCCCGCTCTTGCACTACCGTGAAGGTGGCAGCGAGTCGCACCGGCGCACGGCCGATGCCCTGGAACTCGACGTCTTGCCCGTGGGCAATGCTGCGGATCCTGACGGACGCCCGGCGGTTCCCCGCGCAGTGGCGGACAAACCGGTCAACGACCGCACGCCCGAGGACTGGCGGATCATCGACCAGGCGATGACGGAAAGCTTGCGCGTGGGCGCTCGGCTGCTGTCCGGGTACACCCCCGAGCAGTTCCGGCGGGCGATCGAGGTTGGGTACGACCTGCGCGGCCCGGAGGAAGACGGTTTCATGATCGGGGACGTGCTGCTCCTGGCCATCGCGGCGCTGATCCATTCCGGAGCGCACAGCACGGACGACCATACCTGGAATCACCCCGAAACGGGCTGGCTCGAGGACGACGTGTTCACCGCCTTACGGGCTCGCCGGCCGTTGTTCGACGCGTACGGCGCGGCGTTCTTCTTCGAAGACGAGATCGGCGCCTGGCTCGATGCGATGCAGGCGGCGTACCTCGTGCGCAACGGCTACGCGGGAGCACCGAGCGCGGCGGACATCGACGCCAAGCGTGCGGCGTACGCCCGGCTGGTCGAGGAGGAAGCGGAGGCCGAGGCGGCGACGCAACCCTCCGGCGACCTGCGCACGCAGGCGTTGAAAAACCGGCGCAAGCCGTCGGTGGTTCGGCTGGACTGACGCACCGAGCGTCAACACCCAACCCGTCACCCACCACACAACCCAACCGCTGGGGTCGCGTTCGCTCCCGGGCACCGACCCCGCCGCCTGCGGCATGAAGCGGGGCTTCCCCGAAGGACACGGCGCGCAGCGGGTCGCCCAGCGGCGTCAGCCGCCCAAAGGTTTGGGGGTCCTTCCCTTCCGGCACCGCCCCATCCCCGCCAGGTGAGGCTCCAGCCTTCGCCCTGACGCCCATGTTCCAGGACCTTGTCCTGGATTTCCCCTCCTCGAAAAATCCGAATCCACGCCCTGGTCACCCCCAGCGTGATCATCCGTCCTGTCCCAACGACATCCCCACGGAGATCACCATGCAGACCACCCATGTGCCCACCGCCGAACACTCGATCAACCCGACCGGCTCGCTCGTGAACGTTCTTCCCATCGCCCACCGCTCGGGCGCACTGCTCGGCAGCACCGACCCGGTGTACGTCCCGTTCCACGCGTTCAGCGCCTGCTGCGACCGTGCGGACGCACGCTCCAGCCGCAACCCGGAAAAGGGCGACGGGCTCTGGCGCGACCTCGTGCGTCACCGGGTGGAGATCCCCGCCTGATCGTCCTGTCTCGGATTTCGGGTCCTCGAAAAATCCAGATCCGCGGCAGACCTCTCATCCGACCGACACTGTACTCATCCTCACCAACCCAAGGAGAACACCATGAACGCACCCACAACCAAGCAAGCCATCATCGATGCCGTGAAAAAAATGAACCTGAACCAGCGTGAGGAAAACGCCGTTCTCGTGTTCCTGAACGCAGGTTCCGAAACGGTGTCTGCGGCGTTTTCCGCCCTCAAATGTTACGACGGACTCGACGATGAAGGCCACGACCCGGACGAATGCGAAATCGCCGGATCGTATGGCATCACCGACGAGCAGTTTGAGGCCGCAGCGACGTGCGCGAACAGCCTCACGGCGCTCCATGCTTTGAACTTCGCGCTCGCGCAACTGCAAAAACTGGAAGCCACCCACCAACCCATGTGATCCCGCGTTTCACCGCAAACGGCAGTAACCACATCAATCACTGAGGAGTGCATACCATGACCAAAACCCGCGAGCAGTTGATGAACGAACTTCGCCACGCCAAGGAGAAGCAGGACGCTGGGCTCTCTCAGCGCGTGCTTAAGGAGTTGCACAAGCTCCACGTGGTGGACCCTCTTGAACCTTGCATCGACACCACGAACGCGAAAATGATCATCGACGCGCACACCAACCATGTTCTCGCGTGGACGTGCATCCCCACGGCGAAGCGCAACGCAGCACTGGAAGCACTGCGGGCAGGTGGCAAAACGGTGACCGCCCACATGGATGCGACGGACGGGCGTGAAACGGTGATGCACCTCGCAGGTCTGGCTCTCGCGGGGGGAAACACGGCGAACTACCTCTTTGTCCTCCATACCGTGACCAGCACGAACGCGCGGGACCAGAAGCTCGTGCGCACGGGTATCCACAACCTGATCGTGCTCGAACAACACGTGCAGCATTTGCATTCGCTCGGCACGGCGTTGACGGAGGTGAACGAGTCCGACGGTCCCCGTGCTTCCCTGATCCAGATCGCGCTGATGGCAGCGATCAAGGCGCACGGTCCGCGCAGCGACAACGTGAACGACCTCGTGGAGCAGATGATCGAGTTCCACGGAGCGGAAGCGGCGGAACAACTGTCGGTGCACGTGATGAACCCGCTGATGTGGACCGCGGAGATGGAAGCGGAACGCGAGCGGAAGAGCGGCCTGAACGCCATGGCGTAGCACGAAACGCCCGAGGGACCGCGGGACCAGGCAATGGCTTGTCCCGGATTCGCGGTCCCTTGAACGTCCGCATCCGCGGCGGCACCCCGATCCGACCGAAACTGGCTTCACATCAACCGAGACCACGACCATGCAAAACCTCAAACTCGCCCACGGCAAGCTCACCCTCGCCCGTGTTACCCCGGTGATCCGCGCGGTCTTCGCTCCCTTCGGGGTGCGGGAGGACGGCACCCTGCTCGCGGACCGCAACCTTTTCCCCATGTGGCTCGACCTGCTCGTTCCGCTGCGCACCCTGCTCGACGAGATGGGCATCGATCGTCCGGCCGACGACCACGCAACGCTGCTCATCAACCTGCTGGCGGAGCACGTCGGCGGGTTGCCCTACCGGGCGGACGACGAGCGTCTGGACGGCGAGACGTACGACCTGCGCGAAGCGTTCGACCTCGCGGTCGCGCTGGACGACGGTCATGGCCTGCTGGACGCCACGCGCTTCGGCGTGGTGCACGACGACGCGTCCCCGGACGTCTGGACGAACACCGTGTCACGTCGGGTGGACGCCCATCAGGTCGGCTCGGTGTTGCAAAGCGAAGCGGAGGCGTTGCACGACGCCCTGCATCGTCACGACCACCGCCAGGCCGCACGCTGCATCGAGGCGGCGTTGCAGCGGAGCCTGCTGGCCATCCGCGATCCCAAGGCACGCCAGAAGGTGGCGGCGCTGGTCCAGATCAACAACACGTAAGACCTGAGCAACCGGCCAGCGCGATTCACACACCGTCCAGGTGCAAAGCACCCTAACAAGACGGAACGAAAAGGCTTGTCCCGGATCCGCTGGCCTCACGAAATCCAGATCCGCAGCAGATCGCTCCACGGATCGACACTGTTTTCACCGCAACCAAAACCCAAGGAGAAATCCCATGAACGTCCAGTGCTCCACCGCAGAACTTCCGGCCCTGCTCCCGATGCTGGCAGGTCTCAAAACCTCGTTCCACCTCACCGTGACCGACGGACAGCAGGAGAAGGCGGTGGTGTTTCCGGCGCCGGCGGCGATCGTGACTCCGGTGACCACGGTTGTGGCGGCAGACCCCGCGGCGGACGTTCAGCCGGCACCTGCGGAGAAGGCAGCCCCGGTCGGACGCCGCTGGTATTCGACCGCCGAGGTGAGCGCGATCTTCGGTCACAAAGCCGCCCAAACCACGGTGCAACTGATGGCTCGCGCGAAGATCCTCCCGGTCCACATGAACCCGACCGGGAAGCGCGGCGGCAACGGGCACTACTACGACGCGGAAAAGGTGGACGCGTTGAAGCGTGCTTACGACAACACGCTGGCCCCGAAGGACGCGGCGTCGCTCATGGGCGACAAGAGCGTGGTTCCGATCCACCACCACACCGAGCGCCGCCGCATCACCCCCACCGAGGTCGCGGGGAAGGTGCGCTACCGCCTCGAAGATCTTGAGCAACTGATGAAGCAGCGCAAGATCGCGTAACCACGCACCACGTTCAAGCCCCTGAGTGCACCCACCCTGGGTGCATCACACCCTGAAAACCTTCAAGGAGAGCACCATGATCAACGCACAACCCCGTTCCATCACCCCGTTCGAACCGATCACGGATAGCATCTGGGTCTTGGTCCCCGACGCAACCGGCAACGGCACCTTCGACCCTGAACTGGGCACGACGCTTGGCGCCATGTTCGACAAGGGCATTCGTGGGGACGTTTCCGCGATGAAGGCGATGCTGGACCTCGCGAAGGAGGTTGGCTGCGCGGGCACCTTCCGCTTCACCTGCTATGGGGACACCGGACCGATCTCGTGGTTGAGCCCGTTCCACCTCATGACGATGGGCAACGCGAGGCTTTGGAACTACGAGATCGCGGCGATGCTGCTGGATGCGGGCCATTCGATCGACGACGCGTCGCACAACGGGACGACCCCCTTGATGTCCGCGGCGATCACCGGGGACGTGGACGCCTTGTCGGCGATGCTCGCGCCGGGCGCAAACGTGGACCTTTACGACCGCTACGGACGCACCGCGCTGTCCAGCGCAGCGGCGTGGGGTGAAACCGACTGCGTGAAGCGTCTGCTGGCCGCGGGGGCGAACCCCAACCTCAGCAACCACATGGGCGAAGCCCCGTGCGACACGGCGGCAACGTGTGGCTTCCACGACATTGCAGCGCTGCTCCGTCCGCTCACCATGACCCGTTTGAAGGCCGAGGGCACGGATCCCTACTCGACGCTGGACGATTCGGGCTACTCGATCCTCCACTGCCTCGCTGAAATGGGATTGACGGCGAATGTTCACGGCATCACCCACAGCGTTTCGGGCTACAAGCCCCCGCGCACGCACGGCGGCTTGACCCCGGCGCACATCGCGCTGCTGCACGGCTTCGGACAAACCGCGGTCGCAGCACTGGGGGTGGGCGGCGACTACGAAAAGCTTGAACCGCTGGCGAAGAGCCTGCGCAAGAAGGGATTCAAGGTGCCGTCGTTGACGACGGTGATCATCTGCGAAATCAGCGGCACCCCGCATCGCTCGATCTGATCGACCCACGACCACCCGTCGTCCTCGCAAGAGCGGCGGGTGTTTTTCATCCGCCCACCAGGGCGATCCTTGTCCCGGAAACCGGTGCGGCGCGAAATCCGAATCCACGGCGCAGCACCGATCCCCACGAAACTGATCGTGTTGTAACCAACATCAAGGAGCAGACCATGACCGCACTCTACGGCACCCCGGCACCGATCGACCACGAGGACCATGCGCAGTTCATCGCACTGGTCAAGACGCTGCTCGCCAACGCAAAGCGCTACAAACCGAAGTCCTACTTGCACATCCTTGGATTCGCGCGATGGTTCCGATGCTGCTGGACGCGGGTGCTGCGGTGGACGGGAGTTACAACGAAATGCCGGGCTACGCGCTGTCGATGTTCGTCAAGGGAATGCGTCCCGTCGGACAACGTGAACACCTTCTGAAGCTCCTGCTGGCGCAAAAATGGAAGCCCGACGTGCACGCGGAGGTGACGTTCAACTACACCTACGGGACCGAGCAGGGCACTCCGTTCTTCTTCGCGGTGAAAAACAACGACATCATGGCGATCGACGTGATGGTGGCGAGCGGCGCGCTGGAAGGGCGGGGGTTGGACCGGGCGAAGGCGAGCTTGGACCGCTTCGACGAACCTGCGAACGAGGTATGCCAGAAGGGGATGCGTCATGCCCGGGGGCTCCTTGTTGAAGCGGAAGGGATCGCGCTCCGGGCGAGCGTGGAGAGTGCGGAGACGGTGGGGGCTGGGGGCCTACCGGAAGCACCGCGCGGGCGCGCTCGGTTGTAGCGCAGGAACGAAGCACGGGCAAAACTCGAATCACCAATCACCCAGGTGCAACGCACCCTTTAAGGAGAGCATCATGAGCACGGCACAATCGAACACGTCCGGCGCAGGGGCGCTGGAACGTCTGGCGGCGATGGACCCTTCCGATATCCGTCGCGCGTGGAATGTCATGCGTCACGAGGACATGAAAATCGCACAGTGGACCCTCGAATGGGCGGAGGAATGCGCCAACGGAGAGGTGCCAGACATCGACGATGGAGAGGATGAGAAATGGTGGGACACATACTTCGACGACTTCGCTCTCACGGCACCGGAGACCGCGGACTACCGCGAGATGGTGCAGGAAACGCGGATGGAGTTTGACCGCATTTTCTTGATCGTGATGCCCAACATCACGTGGTCGTTGATCGACGCGATGAAAGCAGAGCATGTCCGGCGCAAAGACGTTGTCCGCCTGCTGCATGAAAAGGGCGACGACCGGGACCTGCCCATGGATCCGTCGTGGCTCGACACCGACTGGATTCACGACCACGGGCAGAGCAGCAGCGACATGACGCCGGTCATGCTTCCCAAGGGCATCTAGTCGCACCGCCGGGCTCATCAACCGCACCCTCAGCGGCAACCGAACCGCTGCGCGCCTTTTCCCGGGGACGCGGCCCGGCTCCCGACCACCGCAGGTGCTTTCCGGGTCGGGTGCCGGGCGCTTGCGCCCCCAAGGTTTTGGGGGTCTTCGTCCCCTGAGCATGCCACCGTCATCAGGCGCGCCGCACTTCAAATATTTCCCGTGACGCTATTGCGTAAAACCCACCTCGAGCTAACCTGGGGTATGCCCCAGCGCACTCAGAACCCGTCGGAGATCCCAGCATGACCCACATTCACTTGTCCATCCTCACGGCAACGCAACAGGAGAAGGACGACGCCCTCATCAACGTGGCGTTCCTGGGCAACGTCCCCGCAGTCGCCATGTTGCTCGAAGCGGGTGCCAACGTGCAGGCGCAAACTTCGAACGGCCACGGCAGTGCGCATTTCACGACCCCGCTGGCGAGCGCAGCGTCCGGCCTCGACGGAGCCCATCGTCTCAACGCGCGGGCGATGGTGCTGGACATGCTGCTCACGCACGGCGCGAAGGTCATCACGCAGGACGAGAAAGACCACGCGCTTTTCATCGCGCTGGGCGCGAGCATCGGGGCAGTGCAGGTGCTGCTGAAACACGGTGCGAACCCCAACGCGCAGCGGAGCAACGGGCAGGCCCCCTTGCACGCGGTCGTGGCGTCCAACGGGGATCCCGCGCTGATGGCGCTGCTGATCGACCACGGGGCGGACATGAACGAACGGGACGCCGATCTGAACACGCCGATCCGCCTGGCCGTGGGGATCGGGCGCACGTCCGCCGTCCGGCTGCTGCTCGACCGGGGCGCCGACACGGACGTCATGATGGACCCCTCGCAGCCTTTGGCGATGCTGGCGCAGCCCGGCGAGGAAATCTGGACGATGCTCGTCCTGAATCCACGGACCGGCACGTTCCGCGAGCGCTTCGAGAGCGTGGTGAAAGCGGCCGATCCTGCCGCCCTTAAAGAACTGCTGACTCAACGCGGCCCGGACGACGACCTCTCCGGTGGCATTGCTGAAGCGCTGTTGAGCGCCTACATGTGGACGTCGAACAACCGCCAAGGTGCGAATGTGAAATCCCCGTCGAAATGGTGGACCGACGCAGGGCGATGCGTTCGGGCGCTCGTGAAGGCCGGCGCACCGGACCGGACGATCGTCCACCGCCACGGCAACGGCCGGGACATGACGATCCCGCAGTGGCTGCACCTCGTCCGACGCGAAATCCTCACCGGCACGGCCGGGTTCGAGCGCGTGGCGGCATCGTTGCACAAGCTCTTCATGGACGAAGAGCAAAAGGCGCTCCGGAGCGTCATCGCCGAGGTCGAAGCCTCCGTCCCGTCCCGCGCCGAGCGTTCACGTCTGTAACCCAATATCCCGAGGAGACCAGCATGGGCCATTTCCACCTGAAACACGACCACGATCCCGACGACCTGAACGACCTCACGCTGGACGCGGGCGACGCGACCACGCCGCAGGTCCGGCGTAGCTTCGGCTACCCCGACGGCATCACGTTCTTCGAAGAAGCACCGGCCGGCCTTCTCGCGCACGAGGCGGTGACCGTGCTGGAAAGCGCGTGCGCAAAGCACGAGCGAACGGTGCAGGAGGTCATGAGCGGGCAGCCTTGGGTGAGCTACGAGACCACCCGCGAGGCGTACCTGACCGCCGCGCTGATCTTCGGCCGCGCGGACCTGCTCGCCGCGGTGCTGCTGGACTGCTCGAATCAGGGCGCCGAGTGGTCCCGATTTTTTGCGTTCGGTGAGGTGCATCGCACCCTGGGGAACCCGGCGCTGAACGTGCTGATCGACAGCACCCCGGCGGACGTGCTCAACACCGTGCTGACGACCCATCTGACCGGTGACCTGCGCAGGGTCCCCGTTTGGGTCGCCGTTCTGCTCGCGGCGCGGGTCGGGCCACGCCGCTACGGCTGCGTCCTGCGACGCCTGGCCCTGTCCGGAGCGAAGGGCTTTCGCCAGCACCTGGCCGGCAAGCACCCGGTCCTGCTGAACCGTGCGGCGCTCGACCTCGCGATCGAGCGGGCGGAGGACACCGTGGAGGAGGTCGCACGCAAGGCGGCGGCACGGCGCGCGAAGCAACACGCCGACGCCACCCTTTCGACCCTCCGGCAGGCGCGCGACGCGCTCGCGGACGTGGAAAGTCGGACGAAGGACCGGGACGTGAGCGACATCCTGGCGATCATCAACGAGCTTCCCGGCGTCGGCCCGCTCGCATCGCTCGACGAGCCGAACGACAACGGCCCGGTGGACGCGACGGACCGTTACATGGCCGAGGTCGAAGAACGGGAGAACGCCGCGCGCTCGACGACGGAGCACCGTCCTGCGGATTCGCTCAGCGCGCGTTTCGACGCGTGGGGATGGAGCGCGGTCCTGACGACGAGTCAGGAACAACACGAGCGCAAGCGGTTGGGGCTTCCGCCGCGGCCATTGGTGGAGAACGAGCACCGGCGTCGCCTGCAGGAAACCGAACTCGTCACCGCCTGCCGGACGAAGCGGATCGCCGACGTCCAGCGGTTGTTGAACCTGGGCGTGGACCCGGACACCCTGACGTTCATGCCGGGAGCGGCCCTGTCCTGGGCGTTGAGCACGAGCGAACGCCTGGCCACGATGCTCCTCGCTCAGGGCGCCAACCCGACCCAGCGGTGCAACGGCGTGACCCCGCTGTCATACGTGTGCCGCATGGCTTACGAGCGCACCACCGGCGGATTCGAGGACCGCGAGGACATGGAAGATTCGCTCGACCCCTACGTGCTGCGCATCGGTCTGCTGGTGCGCGCCGGAGCGACCGCGTCGCAGTTGAACGCACCGACGAATGCGATGGACGACGCCGGGCCCGACGCCTGGCACTGGATCCGCAAAGTTCCCGCGTTGTACGACGCCTACCTCGACGCGGTGGAACAGCGCAAGCAGATCGTGGAGGAAGCGGAGCAGGGCCTCGCCAGCGTCCGGCAGGCGGTGAAGGACCACACGGCGGAGATGGAACAGGCGATGCACGACGCGGCGGCGATGCTGGACGAGGCGAAGCGCACGGCGGCTGGGCAGAAATAGCGGGAGGGTCCGGTTTGCGGCGAGCCGGCGTACGCGTAGGCACGGTTGCACACCTGGGCCCACCGGGCATCGACCTCCTCGCGCTCAACGGGAGCGCTGGGTCGAACGGAACGCGGGCGCCGGTCACACCGGCTGGCGATCCGCCCGTGGACTAGGTGCACAACCGTTGTTCATCGGGATTTGCTACGCTGTGCGCTTCGCACGGGGCAGACCACAAAACATGAACATCGACGAAACCAAAATCACGAGTTACTACAGCATCATCGCGGTACTGCTTCGCGAGCTACGGGTGCAACGCGGCCTCCAGAAAGCGCAGTTCGCCGACTTCATCGCCAAACCGACCAGCGCCTGGGAAGACATCGAGTCCGGAAAGAAGAGGCTCGACTTCGACACGCTACTCCGCGTGTGCCGTGGGATTTTCGTATCGCCCGGACAGATCCTGCAAACGGCGGACGGGTACGACGCGTTCCTGCGAGCCCAAGGCTGGGCCGTGGTCATGACGGACGTCGGTTCGGCGCTGACCGACGGCCTGATGAAACGCGCAAAGGAATACTGGGACACGCACGGCGGCAAGTTCAGGGACAACGGCAACATGCTCATGCAGCCGCCTGTCCTCGTCGCCCCGTATGTCCAAAACAACATGTGGTACGGGCTAATCCCCGCGTTCCAATACGCGGTCGATGAGCAGTTCCGGGCAGCGCAAGACGATGCGGAAAACTTCAAGCTCCCGGTCTTTGAACCGCAGGTGCAGATCCCGACCGAGGCCGACGGGTCGTTCTGATGGCGGGTGACCCGGTCGACGCCCCGCGCGCACTTCGCTCCCCCGAAGCGGTCGCGCTCCGCCGGGCGATGCTCACCGCACCGCACGTGGCACCGCTGGCGTCCTACGTGGGCGGCTTGCGGCTGAAACACCCCGACTGGGAGTTCCAAGACTTCGACCCGCTCGACGGCGGGGTCGAGGCCGACATGCTGTTTTTGCTCGAGAAGCCCGGCCCGATGACGTCGCCCACCGGAAAGAAGCAGGGCTCCGGCTTCATCAGCCGGAACAACGACGACCCGACCGCCGAGAATCTGTTCAAGTTCATGCGCACCGCCGGGATCGAGCGCAAGCGCACGGTCCTCTGGAACGTCATCCCCGGCTGGAACACGACCATCAAATACGACGCGGCGGAGATCCGGCGCGGGGTCGAGGAGCTTCGCCACCTGCTCCCGTTGCTCCCCAAACTCCGCACGGTGGTGCTGGTCGGCAAGCCCGCGCAGAGGGCACGCCGTCTCCTGCACGCTGTGCGGCCGGACCTGCTGATTCACACGTCCGCGCACCCGAGCGCTCAGGTGTATCGGTTCAACCCCGAGCAGTGGCGCGCGATCCCCGATCAGTGGCGAGTGGCGGGCGAGGCGTAACGGCAGGGGCGGGCGGAATCCCTTCGGGACGCCCAAAACGGAAAAGGCGGGCACGCACCCCGAAAGGCGCCGCAGGCATGGGGCGGGGCTCCCTCACCCCTGGGTGCGTTTCACCCTGGCGGTAGCAGAAGGCGCGCAGCGGCGGACCAGGAGCCTCCGGCTCCAAAAGGGTTTGGCGTTTCTGGCGGCTGGTCGATCCGTCCCCACGGGTCACCACCGTCCCATGGACGTGTAGCTTCCAGAAACAACACCCGGTTTTGCAGAGGAGGGGCTTGGCGGTCCAGCACGGTCAAAGCCTTATACAGCAGGGGTTTCGGGCATTTCGTCGCCTCCGATTCTTCTCGCTAAAGCCGAAGTATTCACCTATAATAGACTCTATTGAAAATCAATAGACGAGGTGGGTCATGACGGTGGAACTGAGAACGTTGACGGCGCAGGTCCCGGTCGAACTCGCGCAGCAGGTGGACGCCCTGTCCGACATGCTGGAAAGGCCCAAGCAATGGATCATCAAAAAGGCACTGGTGCAGTTTCTCGCGCGTGAGGCGGAGAAGCGGCGGCTGATTCAGGAAGGCTTGGACGACGTGACGGCCGGGCGGACGATCTCGATGCAGCAGGCTCGGGCGTGGGCGGACAGCCTCGGCACGGACAACGAGCTTCCGCTCCCGACGCCTGAAGGCAAAGCATGAGCATCAAGGTCATTCCGACCAGCAAAGCGATGTCGGACCTCCAGGTCATCGCGCAGCACATCAAGACGTTCAACGACGCAGCGACCGCGCGCAAGACCGTGAACGCACTGCTCGACGAGGCGGAACGGCTGGGGCAAGACCACTTCCACCGGCTGGGCGAAGAACTCGACGGCTACGACGACCCGCCGCGCGAAGTACATCGCTGGGTTTGCCTGGCCGGGCGCTACGAGCTTCATTACGAGGTGCTTCCGCCTTACGCGGACGAACCCACCGCCATTGCAATCTTGCGGGTGTGGGACACGCGGCAGGACCGCTAGACCGAAGGGGCGCAACGCCCCTTTGTTAAGTACCCCCACGCGCGCACATTCCACGATTGAAGAAGCCATGACCGAATCAAAAGATCAGCCAATCCAAAGTAGTCACGGTTTCGATGAAGCCATGAATACCATCTTGGCGGTGGAACAAGCACTCGCCGCGCGTGGGTTGACCTGCCACTCCGGCAGTGCGCTAGGCTCCTTGTTCGCCAAGGTACGCCGCCTGGCGGACGATACCAAGCGGCCCTTGTCCGACGAGAAGAGGCGACGGACGTTCCTCAAGGCCAACGAGGCGCTTCGCATTGCGCGCGCGGTCAACGAAGCACTGGGCGATGACGGTGCGAAAGAAGCCATCCATCGCGTCAGGACGAGCGATATGAATCTTGACACCAGGCAAAACGTCAACGGCAAGGACGCGCTTTGGGAGCTAGATCTACACCGTCGATTCAAACTTGGACAGACGCCGGTGCGCTTCGAAGAGCCAGACCTGGTGATCTCGCTGGGCGAAACGTTCGGCGACTATGCGATCGCCTGCAAGAAAATCTACTCTGAAAACAACGTTGCCCATCACTTTGACCTCGGCTGTAAGCAAATCGCCAAGCACGGACGACCGGGCGTCGTCGCATTCAACCTCGACGACATCGTGCCCGAGGGTGAAGCGTGGGAGTTCCCGACAGAGCGGGAACTCAGGCAAAAGCTCAACGCCGTGAATCAGCGTTTCATCCTCTCAAACGAAGTCCACTTTCGATCGGCGATCGCACGCGGAGAATGCGACGGGGTGCTGGTCTCCACCTCCGTCATCTCGAACGTCCTCGACATGACGCCGGCCATCAACGTAACGCACGCAACGGCCTCATGGTTTCACGGAGCACGGCCGGCTGCTGAGACCCGCTTCAAAGCCTTTCTTGCGTGCCTTGATGGTGTTCTCCGGTCAGGGGCCGATCCAGACTGAATCAACCGTGACCGATCCGCTTTCATCGACAGGGCGAACCAGCGCTGGGTGAGCAGGGCGAGACGATAATCGCCCACCCATCGCGGTTTTCCGCGTGTTGGGCACCCCGCGAGCCCGATGACCGCTTAAAATAGACAAAAGTCCCAACGGCTCAAGGACATGACAACAAACGAAGCGTTTTCCCGGGTGCTGATTGACGCTCTCCTGGCGGATCAGGGTTGGAAGACCACCGACCCGACGCAGGTTCGCTACGAGGTGGTGATGCCAGACGGCACGCGTGCCGATTACGTTCTATGCGATCGGCATGGGCGGTCGCTCGCGGTCGTCGAGGCGAAGCGCTTCACGATCAACCCTGCGGATGCGGCGGAGCAGGCCAGGCGCTACGCAGAGCATCTGAAGATCCCCTACATCTTCCTGACGAACGGGTCCCAGGTTCTGTTTTGGGAATGGCAGCAGCAGGCCTACCCGCACCCGGTCAAGACCTTCTTCAAGCAAGACGACCTTGAACGACGCTTTGCAAGCCTTACGGTGCGCAAGGACCTGCTCTCCGTGCCGATCGACCAGAAGATCGTCGAACGGGACTATCAGAACAGAGGCATCGACAAGCTTTGCGACGAGATGCAAAAAGGGCGGCGTAAGTTGCTCGTCGAGATGGCGACCGGCACCGGCAAGACCCGAACGGCCGCGGCGCTGATCAAACGGCTCTTCGAAGCCAACGCGGTAACTCGTGTGTTGTTCCTGGTGGATCGCATCCCGCTGGCGAAGCAGACCGAGGACGCGTTCGCCGAGCACCTTCCGGACTATCCGGCCTATGTGCTTCGTGCAGGCCGACGTTTCCAGGACGAGAAGCGCATCACCGTGACCACGTTGCAAAGCATGGTCAACATCTACTCTGAATACTCCTCCGGCTACTTCGACCTCATCATTTCGGACGAATGCCACCGGTCGATCTACGGCCAGTGGTCGGGGGTTCTGAAATACTTCGACGGCGTGCAGATCGGCTTGACGGCGACACCGTGCGTTGCCAACCTGGACGACGCAGAGGCGGACGAGGAAGACAAGCAGTTCGTGCGCGACACGCTTCGATTCTTCGAAGTCGATGAGCCGACGTTTTCCTACAAGCTCAAGGACGCCATTTCCGAAGGCTGGCTCGTGCCGTATCAGGTCTACGCCGCGAAAACGGTGAAGACGGCGGCGGAAGGTGGATTCGAGGTCCACCGGAAGGACCTCGACTGGTCGGCGATGGACGACGAGACCTCCGCCGAGTTCGAGCAAGTGTTTGCGAACCGTGATCCGATCATGATCGATCCGGCCGCGCTCGAGCGCAAGTTCACCATCCCGGAGCGCAACCGCGCGATCGTCCGGGAGTTCCGCGACGTGCTGCAGAACGGCTTCACGGACCACAAGGGTGTCCTGCGGATGCCGTTGATCGGCAAGACCATCGTTTTCGCCGTGAACAAGAAGCACGCCGAGACACTGGCCAATCTGTTCGACGCGGAGTTCGCGGACAAGAAGCCGTCCCCGGACGTGCGGTACGCCGACTACGTGGTCTCGGGTGCAGGTCCCGATGACACGGTCGACGCGATGGCCAAGATCAAGCGGTTCAAGAAAGAGCAGTTCCCGCAAATCCTCGTGTCGGTCAACATGCTCGACACGGGCTTCGACTGTCCGGACGTCGTGAACCTGGTGTTTGCGCGGTTCACCCGGTCGGCGATCCTGTACCAGCAGATGCGCGGGCGGGGCACCCGCAAGGCGAAGAACAAACCGGTCTTCACCATCTTCGACTTCGTTGGGGTGGTCGCGTACCACGGGGACGAGGACGCGGTCGGCGAAGGCGGCATCGTCGTGTCAAAAACACCGCAAACGAAGAAGTACGAGCCGACGCGTCTGTTGTCGCTGGACGTGGACGATCACATCGATCCGACCACCCGCGAGTGGATCACGATGGACGAGGACGGGAACATGCAGTTCCCCGAGGCGTCGGCGCAACGGGCCGAGGAACTGGGCGCCCGTTTCGAAGCCTGGCGCTTGCAGCAGACGGTCACAGCGGAACAGGACCGCTGGCTGCGGATCTTGGGCGCGCAAGTCCGCGCCAACGCCGACGATCTCACTGAGTTGTTTCCCGAGCACTTCGCCTACTTTCACACCTTTTCGCAAATGGGCGGCCTTAAAGAGGCGGAGCGGGTCTTTGGATCCGGTGAAGCAGTTCACGCCATTATCGGCGCGCTCAATGCCGTTCTCTTCCCCGTCGCCGACCGGGACTCCCCCGACACGCCCGGCGACCAGCCGGTTGCACACTGACATCCACGATACGCAAGGTAGGACCTATGCCATTAACGCCGAACATGCGGCGGTCGATTGACCAGATTCGAGATTACCTGTTCGGGGGCGGATACCCGGATCCGGTGTCCAACGCTGAACAACTGTCGTTCCTTTTTTTCTTCTACCTGATTGAAGGCATCGACGCTGAGAACACCATGAAGGCGCGGGTCATGAAGCGCCCGTACCAAAGCCTTTTCTCTGGGGAGTGGGTCGTGAAAAACCCGCTCAACGCCGACGGGGACAAGAAGTCCATCCCGCGCGACCGCTTCAAATGGTCCGTATGGGCAAAAGCCATGTCGGGGGAATCGCTTGTGCGCTTCCTGCGCGACGAAGTGTTCCCGTTCTTCGCAGAGATGGGCGAAAGCGCCGCTCACAACTTCATGGATGGCGCGCGGCTGAACATCACCGATCCAACGGTCCTCACGCAAGTGATCAACCTGGTGGATGGTTTGCGCCTGGATGCTGCGGATGCGGACACGAAGGGCGACCTGTTCGAACACGTTCTGCGTCAGATCAAGCAGGCAGGTGAACTGGGGCAGTTCCGCACCCCGCGTCACGTGATCCGCGTGATCACCGAGATGGTAGATCCGAAGATCGGTGAAACTGTCTACGATCCTGCTGCGGGCACGGCGGGCTTTCTCGTGGCTGCCTACAATCACATCCGAGTGGCGAACTCGTCGCCCAACGCCGTCGAGACCGTCGAAATGGATGGCAAACAGCAGCGGCGGGGGGCCGGGGATCGGCTGTCAATTCCGCAAACCACAGCGCTGCAGAACGCTACTTTCTTTGGCAACGACGTAGATCCGAAGATGGTTCGACTGGCAACGATGAACCTGACTCTGCGCGGTTTGCCGAATGTGCGGGTTCTGCTGCGCAATGTACTGACAACGACACTCGACGCTGATAAGCGTGACGCGCTGGGTCTGCCGGCTGACGGCTATCACGTTATTCTCGCTAATCCTCCGTTCGCCGGACGCGTGGACAAGGACCGGGTGGTGGATGACGTGAAGGTCGGCAGCAGCACCGCGACAGAACTTCTTTTCCTGAAATACATGATCGACAGCCTCCGAAACGGAGGACGTTGCGGCGTCATTGTCCCGGAAGGCGTTCTGTTCGGCTCGACCGGTGCTCACAAGGAACTACGCCGGCAACTCATCGACAACAACACCGTTGAGGCGGTGCTTTCGCTCCCCGGCGGCGTTTTCCAACCTTACTCAGGCGTGAAAACGTCGGTTCTCTTCTTCAAAAAGGGTGGCCGGACCGAAAACGTGCTCTTCTTGCACGCGGACAACGACGGCTACAAGATGGACGCCAACCACGATGTTCCCATCGATGCCGACGACTTACCCAATCTGGCGAACGTTTTCCGCGAACGGCAGACGAAGCTCACCGCTTGGCAACATCGCAATGCCGAAGAAGTGTGGAGTGAGAAGTGGTGGTTTGCGGAGGGCGCGGCCATTCGATCCAACGACTTCAAACTATCGGCAGGTCCTTACCGTCCTCGCAGCCACACCGCTGTCCAGTATCGCGAGCCGAAGGAACTACTCGACGAACTTGCTGCCATCGAGACCGAGGTCGCTGAAGAGGTGCAAGCGCTGAGCGTGGCATGGGCGGAGTTTCAGAAATGACAAGCACGACGCAGACGTTGCGGGATCTGTGCACCATTCGGCACGGTGGCACTCCGAGCAAGGCGAACGCGGCATTTTGGGCAGGCGACGTTCCTTGGGTCTCTCCAAAAGACATGAAAAGCGCGTTGATCCTGGACGCTGCGGACCACATCTCGGACGACGCAATCGAGAACTCGGCCACGCACCTTGTTCCCACCAAGTCCGTTCTTGTCGTTGTGCGATCAGGCATCCTCGCACACACGCTTCCGGTCGCGCAGGCGGGACGTGCGCTGGCATTCAACCAAGACATCAAGGCGTTCACGCCCGACACGACAAAGGTTGATCCTGACTACGTCTATTGGTTCTTGCGTGCGCGCGCTGCCTATACCGTCCTACATGGTGTAAAGAAGGGTGCAACTGTCCACAGTTTGCAATCGGGCTTTCTGGAAAACCTACCGGTGCCGTCGCGAACGGAAGAAGAACAACGAACCATCGTTGATCTTCTGTCCCGTGCTGAAGCCATCGTGCAACTCCGTCGTGAGGCGAAGTCCAAAGCGGACGAACTGATGGTCGCCGCATTCTTTGATCTCTTCGGTGATCCGGCGACTAATGAAAAAGCTTGGCCAATGCGCAAAGTTTCCGAGTTCGTCGCTCGCTTCGATGGCGGCAAAAATCTGCAGGCGGGTTCAGGCTTGGACAGTCCGTATCGGATCTTGAAGGTCAGTGCGGTGACGTCCGGTCAGTATTTGGAAAAGGAGAGCAAACCTATTCCAGACGGCTACGAGGCACCCGCCGCGCATTTGGTTAAAGTGGGCGATATGCTGTTTTCGCGCGCGAATACAGAGCAACTGGTGGGTGCTACGGCGATCGTCGAACAAACGAACGGGACGACGCTTCTTCCAGACAAGCTCTGGCGCATTGTCTGGGCGGAACCAGTGGACGCGGCCTACATGCACGCACTCTTCCACACGCCGTTTGTGCGACGTGAGTTGAGCCGAATCTCTTCGGGCACCAGTGCTTCGATGCGGAACATTTCGCAAGGGCGGCTGTTCAATCTGACCCTACCGATCGCGCCCCACGGCCAGCAGGTTGCTTTTGGCGAGCGGGCGGCTTTGATCCGCTCTGTTCAAGCTCAACAGGCGACCGCACTTGCAAAGGCGCTGGAGACGTTCGATGCCTTGATGGCGTCACTTTTCCCCTTTTGATCGGTGATGCGCCAAGACTTCTACGCCGGCCTCGCCGGCCTGCACCTTCCGCCCGGCACCGACGAGATCGACCTCGGGCAAGGGCTCGTCCTGAAGCGCACGTACGCGCATCTGATGAGTTCGTACACGATGGCGTTCAACCCGCCGACGGCACCGGGCAAGCATCACCCTGCACCGTGGAAGGCGACAACACGTCATGACGCCTTCGACGTCCACGCCGAACTGGTTGTACCCAGCGGCTACAAACCGCCGGGCGACCTCGATCCGTTCGACGTGGCGCGCATCCTCACCAGCGTGCTGCGCCTGGTGATCGAGCCGGACGTCCGCTTCCTGGTCCACTCGACGCATTCCCTGTCCGAGATCGCGACGCTCACCGAGCAGAACATCAGCATCTCCCCGGTCGAAACGACCCGGCAATACATCGAACTGGCGTTGGTGAACCCGCTGGCGGACGAGGTGCGGTGGGACTGGGTTCGGAAATACTGGTCGCACGCCGTGGCGTTGATGGCCACGCACGCGGACTTTCGCCTGGCGATGGAAGCGTTCGAACTGTCCACGTTCGTCCCGCACCACGCCCTCACGCTCGTGTCGCTGTGGGGCGCGCTCGAAGCGCTGTTCTCGCCTTCCACGTCCGAACTCCGGTTCCGCGTGTCGGTGCTGATCGCCTCGTACCTCCACCCGGCCGGGGAAGCGCGCCTGGCCCGGCAGCGCGAGGTGTTCGACCTGTACGACAAACGTTCAGCGGCGGCGCACGGCAAGCCTAAGCACAACACGACGCACCTCGTGCAGACGTTCAACATCTTGCAATGCGTGCTGGTCAAAATGATCGAGTTGAACGAGGTCCCGAGCAAGACGGCGCTCAACAACATGCTGCTGGGCGCACCGTAAGCGGGTCAGCGCTTCGCGCGGCGCCTTTCCCCCTCTAGGCGCACAGGACAGCCGCCCCTTCGCACGACGCACGCGTGCACGGGCAGCACCACCGGCGGGCGCGTGTCGAACACGCTGGCCGGTGGCCTGATGGACACCGGGGAAAAGCCGGGATCAACCGTCCGGCCGCTAGTTCCTGGTGAGCACGACCGGACGCACGGCGAACACCAAACCCGTAACCCGCCACCACCAACCCGGCCGCCTGCGGCGTAGGGCACCTCGCTTCGCGCCCCTTCCTCCGGAAACAGCCCGGCCGCTCTCCGCGAGCGGTGTTCCGGGCGGGTGCCCATGGCGCTCCGCGCCCGTCTCGGGTTTTCCCATCCTCTACGTCAAACCTCACCTCCGAACCGCAGGGTGCGTTGCACCCTGGCGAGACGATCACCGCATTCGCGGTGACGTGCAGGTCTCCCACGTTGTGCGCTGGCCCACCCCTTTGGCGGTCCGCCTCCCGTTTCGCCTTTCCCGGACGCCTACCCGAACGTTCCCCTCTTGAACCTAGGGCGCGCTCCGCTTTCGCCTTCACCCGATCCCCTCTCTTCCTCCGGTCGGTCGCGGCGTGCGGCCTCGGTCTCACCCATGGTCCGGGTCCCGTGCGGGTCCTTCGGCGCCAGGCGAAACCCGATGGCAAGACAACCCCCAAAGGAGAGAGAGCATGACCAGCGCACAACAGACCCGCACGACCAACGCAAACCGCGCTTTCCGCGCACCCCAGGCTCTCCCGACAGCAAGGGTTCAACACCAAACCCCGAAGGCGCCGGCCACGGCAACGTCCCCGGCAGTGCTGGCAAACGTCCTGGACCTCCTGGGCACCGCGCAACTGGTCCAAACGGTGCTTGTGGAAGCTTTCGGCAAGACCGGAGCACGCTTCTACGTGAAAACGCAGCAGGCGGAATCGCACACGCGGTTGATGGTCGAGTGGGTGGACGGCCCGAGCGAGAAGCAAGTGTTGAAGCTCCTCCTCCCGTTGCAAGCCTCGACCCCGGGCACGTTCGGCGGCAAGACACCGGTGGAACACTTCCGTCTGAGCGCCACGGGTCCACAACGCGTGACCTTGGGCGCCGACCGCATCACCGTGAAACGCGGTTTTTCGGCGGGGCTGATCGGCAACGTCCTGCAGCGCATCGCGCACCGACACGCCGGCCGCATGACCCCGGACGTCCGCAAGCTCCTCACGGTGGAAGCGTTCAAGAAAGGCGCACTGGTGGCGGTGGTGCTTTACGGCGTGCATTTCGCGGGCAACACCCTGCACACGGACGTGGAAGCGGCGCTCCAGGACCACACCACGGTGCAGGGCTTCCCGCGCAGCGCGACGGCGGCGAGCCTGTTTGTGCGCAAGCCCTTGAAGGCCTGACCGCACGGACCGCACGCTACGGTTTGTCGGTCCTCTCCCTCACCATCACGGAGATCCACACCATGACCTACACCAGCAAGAATCCCTACCTCGAAGCGCGTTGCGAGTACGTGCTGGCGAAGCTCGCGCTGCTCACCGACCCGGACGACGACACGACCTACGAACCGCTGATCGACGCAGAGGTGCTGGGGCACCGGGACGCGAACTACCACCTGGAAACGGGGAAGGACGTGGACACGCCGGCGTTCTTCGCGGACGTGCCGGACCTGCTTAAAGCGTGGATCCACGGCTGGAACATGGCGATGCAAGCGCACGAGATGGACCAGTGCAGCGGGTGCAACAACTCGCGAGGCGACCCCTGCTGCATCCACGGCTGAGCAGCAAAACAAAGCGGACACAAGGGTCCGCTTGTTGATTCAGGGCGAAGCGGGGCATGCACCCGGTCAGTGGCGCGTCGTGTCCCCGACCAACGGGTTGGCGAGGGCATCGCGCACGGCTTGGTCGGCTTTGGCTTTCGCAGCCTCGGCCTCAGCAACGACGGTGGCGAGACGAACGGCTTCGGCGTCGCGATCCGGTGCAGCGGTGGGCGCGTTGGCACGGGATTGAGCAGAGCGCAGCGCACGGGTGATGGTCTTGAACATGGTCTCCCTCCTGGATGGTTGTGGACCCCGCAGCGGCGGGGCATGGGTGTACCGATAGCAGATCGGTACGGCTTGGCAAGTTCCCGCACAACCACAACCGGGTCGCTCTCGCTCCCTGGCACCGACCCCCTAACACCGCGGCCGAGGGCAGAAGCGGGGCTCCCTCCGCAGGCAACAGCGCGAAGCGGGGGCGCCCAAGCGGCGACAGCCGCCCGGGTTGGTGGTGGATGATTCCGGGTTTCGTCCACATAGGTGCAACGCACCCCATGACGCAAGTATTTTTGCATTGCAACGGTCACGATACCCGATTTGCCGTTGACTTAAAAATACCTCGAGCTACCCTGGTCATGTAGGCAAGCGATCGCAATGCCATCACCTTCCCCCGGAGTTCCGCCATGCAAACCGCCGACACCCAGACCCAAACGAACATTGACGCACGATTCCTCGACTTCGTTCGAGCGGGCGACGGCGGAGGCATCTTGGTCACGTGCATCACGTTCCACGCCAACCCGTTCGCGGTGGGCAGCGACGGTCTCGACGCCATGCAACTGATCAACCGGCTTCCGCCGGTGGTGGAACTGGTCGTGGACGAAGCCTTGGGGCTGACGATGAGCTACCCGCGCGCAGACCTGCGGACGCTGATCCAGGATTTCCGGGACATGTACCACGTCGCACCGCAGGCGACCACGCTGCAATAAGCACCACCGCACACCGTTCACCCCGGGTCGCACAACGCGACCAGACCGAAAGCCCGGCGAACCCCGTCGGGCTTTTTTTGTTGGAGACCACTATGACCACGATGCAAATCAGTCCCTTGGCGTCGATTGATGAAGGCACGACAGCGGAGGAGATCGAGCAGGCGCTCGCGGAGTTGGTAACCGTGCGGGCACCAAGTGTTTGGGAGAGCATGTGCCTCAAAACCTTGGAAACGACCGGCATTGCCATGGACGACATTTTCTTACCCGAGGTGATCCGCTTGCGTGACGAGTACGTCGCGGTGGTGGGCGGCGATCTGAAAAATGCGATTTTTCTCTCTATATTCGAGCCGGCCATGGCACGGGCTCGCATTACGGCGGAGGTGCAGGCGCGACTGCACGCGCTCGCCGACGAGGCAGCACCCGAACCCGCACCACCCCGCCTCCGGGCGCGTCTGTAAGGAGATCATCATGACCAACTTGATTCAAGATGAAGTGGGAGCAATGTTCAACGAGGACGCCCCCGCCTGGGACATTGGACGCGATGAGGGTCCATCCACCGTCGCACCATGGGAAATCGAACCGCAACATCCCGTATGGGCCAAGGGTGCGATGAGGATCGAACGCCTCATGCATAAGATGGCTGTCGATGAAGCTATCCGCGTCGCAGAAGAGACGCGAGCACGAGCGAAGGAACGCGCGGACCTGATCGCGGCAGCCAACGAAGTAGCACCCGAACCAGCACCATCCCGCCCCCAGGCGCGCCTGTAGGGAGATCATCATGTTCTCAGACGACGACCTCAAAAGCCTGTTCCTGGACCTCGACCTCTTTCCAACGGACGACATCACGGCGATAAAGCAGTACCTCGATCGCGAAAACGGCAACCCTTTCAACATGTTCTACAAAATCATGCTCGGGGTGAAGAGGATGAAAACCGTGGACCTGGAGCAGGTTACCGCGTTGATCGACGATACGAGCGTGCTCGACATCGCGATCCTGGCCTTAAAAGCGGGTCGCGTGGACGTGATGAAGCGGGCCGTCGGCGCGCCGTGTTTGGACAAACCGGAACATCTGCTGGGTGAGCGGTGCGTCTTCGAAAACCCCGAGTGTTTGGACGCATTGCTCGCAAGGCTCACCCCCGAGGTGCTGAACGCGGATTCCGGCGATGGGTCCTGGAGGATGGCCCGCTGGGAGAACGCCATCCACGGGCATGGCCTAGGGCAAAAACACACCGTGGAGCATTACCTCGACGTGATTCTCCCGAGGCTCCATGCGGCCGGCGCGGACCTCATGGACGACCGGTTCGAAGGAATCATCCCGCAGGAGCGTCAACCCTTTGCACCAGAACTACCCAACGGGCACGTCGCGTTGGACGCTTACCGGCGTCGCGTTCTGGCGGAACAACTGCACGCGATCGCTGATGCGGAAGCACCGGTGCTCGCACCACCCCGCGCACGTGCGCGCCTGTGAGGAGATCACCATGACATTCATTCGATCCGTTTTCGCGAAGCTCACCCGGCGTCCGAAGGACGAGGCGGTCGAACTCATCCGGATCCAACCGGTGCCCCCGGTGATCGGACCCGACGCGTGGAGCCGGCCGATGATCGCCCTCGGGGCGACGCCCAAGCGGGCTACAAATCCCATCGACCTCGAACTGATGCTCAAGCGGTGGTTGGTGCAGCACATGGTCGAACTGGACTGGGTGCGGGCGATTGAAGAAGACACGCTCCGGCAAGCGGCGCGGGACGTCATGCCGGCACCCGCACAACCTCGCGCACGTCGGCGCCTTTGAAGGAGACCACCATGACCACCACCAAACGTCCTTGGACGGCCCTCATCACCCAGATCCGGACAATCGTCGTAGCGGTGCGTGCAGTGCGCTCCATGCGGCAACGCGGCTTCGAGAACTTGAACGCGCTCATCGAGCGGGGCACCGGTGACGACCTCATGAGACACATCCTTCTTCTCGCAACGGCGGATGCAGGTGCCGACGAAACCCAACACTGGATGGGGGTCCACTCGCTGCTGAAGAAGAACTTCGAATGGATGCGCGACTTTCAACTGCATGAGGGTAAGGCGTTGGGACGAAAGCAGATCTTCACCGACGCGGTCCTGGGCTTGCTCGACCAGGGATTCCCGTCGAGCCTGCTGTTGGCGAACCCAAGGTCTTCGCTCGGCTGGCTCCTGTGCGAACCGTTGATCTACCAGCGGCTCATCGATGCCATGAGCGTCGCGGAACTGAGCGGTCGGCAATCCGGAAACGCGCATGGACCGATAACCTGGTACCAGTTCATGGAGCCGGTCGCAAGACGGTATCAAGATTCGGACAAGCAGGTGGACGTCTTGCTCGACATCGTGGTGCGGCTCCGCGCGAAGGGCGTCGAGGTCTCCGCGAAGCTTTTGAGCATCGAGTTGGGCACCCAACCGTGCAACACCTACGGATACGGGGGAGTGGTCTGCGAGGCGTTGGATAAGGTCGATGTGGAGATTCGCCGGCGCGAAGTGGCAGCGCTGCGCGAGGCAGCGGATCAGACGATGGCGGAAGTATCCGAAGCACCGGCACCACGGGCGCGGCGTCGGCTCTGAGCAAGAGCAGGTCGGGCACCGCAAGCGGCAAACCCCGCCGGAGGCGTGGGCACCCAACCCGCGAGCGCACGGCGACAGCAGGCGGGCTCCATTCCTTCGGATCACAGGCTTCAGCGAGTGCCCAGACGCGCAGCGTCCCAAGGGGTTTTGAACACGGGTCCCAGCATTGCCAGGTGCAAGAGCACCTAAACCTTCAAGTATTTCCTATCCTGCTGTTGCTTTCCTCCCACCTTGAGCTACCCTGGTCTTGTAACCAACACCATCACCGTTCAACCTCGGGTCGCACGCGCGACCAGACCGAAAGCCCGGCGAAACGTCGGGCTTTTTTGTTGGAGACCACCATGTCCCGCCACACCTACACCAAACGCTACACCATCGACGACGAGCTTTTCGTCCTGCTCGCTGGAATCCGGATGCTCCGGCACCGGGGGATCCTCCCGAGCGCGGAGGCGTTCGACCGGGTGGTCAACGAGGGTCTGCTCGACGGTGCTCCGGATGTCACCCTTTGCAGCAAGACGATCACCGAGAAAGAGGTTCATACGTTCCTCGCATCGCACGCCAAGCACTTCCACGACGTCCGCTGCAGCGTGTGGACGGAGCACGACCCCGCCGGCGCGTTCGAGGCGGCGATCGACTACCCGTACGACGTCTACCTGGCGGTGCAAGCGACGCACCGCATGGCGCCGGAGGAGCGGCAAGCCGTGCTCCTGAAGGCGATGATCGATCAGGAGGACTGGGGTGCTGCGATCCTGGCGATCGAGCTTGGTCTCGACGTATCAACCACGTCCCCCAGCGGACCGTGGTTGTCCACCATCCCCACCGACAAAGTAGAGATCTGGGTCGCCGAGGCGCTACTGGACGCGGGCGCAGACCCCAACGAGCGGGATGCGAAGGGCGAGACCCCTTTGCACGCGCTCGCTTACGGCTGCGACGGAGGGTTGGTGAAGGTCCTGCTCGACGGTGGCGCGGACCCGCTGATCCGGGACAACTTCGGACGGCGTCCGCTCGACAAGGTGGAGGGCGTGGACGAGGACGGTAAGGTTTATTTTCCGGGCATCCAGATCGACGAGGGCGACCACGAGGAACTGGTCGAAGCAACCCGGCGCGCTGAACGCCTGGCGTTGGAGCAGACCACCGCCGAAGCTCTGAACCACAACCAACTGGCACCATCACGCCCCCGGGCGCGGCTCTAACCTGGAGACCCCATCATGAACCTCGCACACGCTCACCTCCAATCTCCCCGCTGGCTTCCCTTGGCGTTCGCTTCCTGCGCGCTGCTGTTCTGCGGCGCCTGGATCGGGATCGACCACGTGGCCCACGCCCTCAGCGATCCGATGGACCCACGTCTGGTCGCTACCGCTCGCTCCGAGGTCCCGGCATTTGTCGATCGCGCGATGTGTTGGCGCCCGGGCACCGATCTTCGGAACGGCGCACCCGTGAACCTGAGCACGGTGGGCGACCGTTCACGCTTCGTCCTCAACGTGCTCGACCAACGCGGCTACATCACGGCGACGCCCGTGGACGCGTCAACCGTCCTGGTCGCACCAACGCCGGTGGCGCGCGCGAACATCGACGACTGGTACAGCGAGGCCCGTGGCGTCTGCCTGGGACCGACCAGCGTCACCAGCATGAGGTGGTGGCTGAGCGCACGGCTGATCCCCAGCGACAAGGAATGGTGGGACGACCTCGCCCACGTCGGGTTCGCGGGCTTGCCCGGTCTCCCGGGCGCGAAGGACCCTCGGTGGGGCGCAAATCGGTTGGGCGCGGAGGTGACGTTCTCGCGGGACGAGGGAGCGTTGAGCGGCGTGCATCTGTTCACCTTGCCCGACCGCGAAGACGGGCAGGCAGCGAACGAAGCGATGGACCACAACGCTCCGGCACCGCGCAACCGCGTGCGCCTTTGACGGAGACCGCCATGTCCATCATCGATCAAGTCATCAACTCGTGGGATCACATCGACCGGCAGGAAAAGATGTTCCTCACCGGCGTTCTGGAGCGCGAGGCACGGATCCCCATGACCCTCGCGGTGCTGATCCACCACCTGGTGCTTCGCGTCTGGCTGCGCAAGCGCGGCTACCAGAACTGGGAAGCGCTCTTGCGTTTCGGCAGCGCCGAGCACATCCTCGCGTTCACCGTGCTTTTCTCAGACGCTTTGAAACGCTGGAACGGACTCACCACGGGTCGCTGGACCTCCGTGCATTCTCACGTGAGCTTCGCCTTCGAGCGGTTATCGAAGTACGACGGCGCCACGCCCAATCGGGTGCAGGTCTTCAGCGATGTCATCGTGGCGATGCTCGATCAAGGGCTTTCACCGGCGGAGTTCGCACGCACGTGGGGCCTTAAACGCTTCCTGGCCATCCCGACGATCTACCAGCGTCTGATCGACAGCATGAGCGAGGAGGACCTGAACGGGTCACGGAACTCGTACGGCGGGTCACAAGGCCCTGTGTGGTTCTGGCTGCTGACATCCGGTCCCGCCAACGCTCCGACCGAGGCACGGCGCGACCGCCTGCTCGACCAGGTGGTGCGGCTGCGGGCCAAGGGCATCGACGTGACCTCCCAGCGCTTGCTGAACGGTGACGGGAAGGGGTGGCAGAACGCCGTCACGATCGGAGAAGTCCTGAAGGACGTTGAGCACGAAATCGGCGCACGCGAAGGTGCTGCGCTCACCGCAACCGCGGACGAGGCCACGGCCGAGGCGCAGGCACCCGTCCAACCCCGCGCCCGTGCGCGGCTCTAACCCAACCACAACATTCCAGGAGACCACCATGGCACTCGTTCCCGCTTTCCTCGCGCGCATGTTCAACCGTTCCACCAACGCGGAACCGCTCCCCCTGATTCCGGACGCTCCGGCTTCCCCCTTCGCGCCCGGGGAGACCGCCGTCCACGACGAGGCGAGCGCCCGTCGCGCAGCGGTCCTGCAGCACCGCGACAACCCCGAGTTGAAAGCGCTCCTCCTCGAATCCATGGCGTACGACCCGGTTGAACTGCTGGACTTCGCGATCTCCTCCGGCGACGAGGACGCCTCCGTGCTTGTGTTCGACCGGATCATCCAAAGCACCTGGCACGGACCCACCGCCCGCGGGTGGCAGCACCGCTGGCAAGCGGCGCTCGACGCAGGGCTTTTCCCGCGCGCGGCGTTCCTCGCGATGGACCGCCAGTGGATCGAGCGGGGACTGGTCAACGGCATGACCGAGGCGGTGATGCGAAGCGCGGCCGGGCGCGGCATGAAGGAGGACCACGTGGACTTCCCGGTGTTCTGGGAAGCGGCGAAGGCGGCGGCGGTGAAGCACAAGCTCGTCGAGCAGGTCGTGCGGGAAACGTTCCGGCGGTACGTTGATGCGGTGGCGGATGTGGAACGCGAATCGGACAGGTAACGAGGGAGACGTCCATGACCACCATTCACCACCAACACACGTACCGCTTTCCCTACGGGGAGGATCCGGAGATCAACCAGATCCTGCGGCTCGACCTGGCGAACCGCACCACGACCTGCATCGCAACATTCGTGGAGCAAGGGATGGACGCGCACGACCTCTTGCTCCATTTCGAATACTTCCGTGACCCGCAGCACAACCGCGGCGGGGACGTGGTGGCGCTTCTCGCTGCGGCGCTCCCGTTCACGACACCGGAGGGTTTGAACCGCACGGTGGACGCGGGCGTCCCGGGTGAACGCGGTCGAACCGCGGTGTGGGCGAGCATCGTCATGGGGATCGTGAAGGAGGGCCGGAAGGATCAGTGCGTGCCCTGCCTGAACCTCCTGTGCGAAGCGGGCGCCGCGCTGGACGGATTCAGCGACGACGACGCGAGCTTCAACGACTACTTCATACCCGACGAGCAGGTGAGCGAGATACGGCGCATCGGCGCGCAGCAACGCGTGGACCGCGCTCGAGCGGTCCTCACCGAGACGGCGGAGGGCATCGACGCGGCGCAGCCGGCAGCACGGCGCCGGCTTTGAACGAGGAGTGGACCATGGGCCACTCCTACCTTCAGCACGCGTACCGGCTCCCCTAAGGGCAGGACCCGGAGATCAACGACGTACTGCGTCTCGACCTGGCGGACCGCGCCCCGACCTGCATCGCCTCGTTCGTGGAGCGGGGCATGGACGTGCGCCACTTGGTGCTCCATTCCAGCAGGTGCAACGCACCCCATGGTGGGAGTATTTTTGCATTCTTTCGGTCGCCAAACCCGATTTCCCATTGACTTAGAAATACCTGGAGCAACACTAAGGACGTAGGCACAACGTTCACCACCGGGCTGCACACCGCATCATCAAGGAGACCATCACTATGAACCGCACCTCGTTCATCAGCACTGTCATCGCTCTTTTGAGCTTCATGGTTGGACTGGTCAGGGGGTTCACCACCGTTGACATTTGGATGATCGCCGGCACGCTCGGATTTGGCCTGCTCATTTACTCCGCCTGCGTGTACGACGACACGGAAGCCGTCTTCGAGGGCATCCGCAAGCGGGATGGCGCGCTGACGTGGCGGGCGGTTATCAACCACATTCGGGGGATCAGCCCTTACACGAGCACTGAGCCTTCCGAACTTGCCCGGGCCGCGGCTCAACGAATCTTCCCGGATGGAAAAACGATGTCCGAGGAAGAAGCGGCAGTGCTCTTCGGTCAAGGATCGCTCGCGGATGTCCGTGCAGGGCTGGGCTACCCCGATGGGAAGACCTGGTTTGAAGAAGCTCCCAGCGGGCTGCTGGTGGCCGAAATGATGTCCCGCATCAGGAATGAAGGGGAGTCCGATGAGCTAGACCACAAGCGTCGGAATCGCGTCAAGGAAAGTATCAAGGAGTATCACATCATCGCATGCACCTTTGCACGTCCCGACCTGCTCTCAGCCATCCTGCTCGAAGAGGCAGGATGTCTTGAACGCTGGGCTCCGGCCACGGACGTTCTCACGGCTCAGCGAACGCTCCCCGTCACGATGCTCGATCTGATCCTCCAGGTGGTTCCCGCGGACGTGCTCAACGAGAGCGTGAAAATCGCCGACGACTACATCAAACCGTGGACGTTTCTTTTCGAGCGGTTGGAGACCGAACCGAAAACGTATGAGAAGGTTTTGGCCCGCTTCGCCGAAGCCGGAGTCGACCCTGACAGCATCGGCCGGATTGGATGGGAGTTCAAGACCATCCGCAACCGACGTCGCCTGGAAGCCGCGGTGAAGAAGGTCAAGAAAACGGCCAAAGCATTGCAACTGACGGCGATGAAGGCGGACATCATCGAGAAGGCAAACGCCGTCGTCGAGTGCAAAGTGGTCGTGGTTGAGACGCAGGGGCTCGTCGAAGCGACCGCCTCGCGCGCGGTGAACACCGTGACGATCGAGGCCACCGAGACCACCGATGCACCCGTTGAGAAACTGGAAGCGTCCGAAACGGAACTGATCGAAACGTACGTGGCCACTGAAGCCACTGGTGTTGCCTGGGCTGCTGTCGAACGCATTTGCCCGGACGGCCGGACGTTCTACGATGAGGCGGTGTATGCCATGTTCGGAAGAAGCACAACCGCCTCCGTGCGCAAATCGCTCGGTTACGCGGACGGAAGGGCTTGGTTTGAGGAGGCGCCCGGCGCACTCCTGGTGGCCGAACTGATGTACCGCCTGAAGTACGGCGGCGACCCATCGGGATCGGAAACGACATGGACGCGAAAACGTCGCGTGGACGACCTGATCGGCGAATATCAGGCCTTCGCAGCAGAGTTCGTTCGTCCCGACCTGCTCGCTGCAACGATGCTGGAAATGGCGGGGAAGCTCCACCTCTGGGCACCTGTAGCGGACGTGGCCGTGGCACAACGAACCCTTTCCGCGCCCTTGCTCGACATGGTATTGCGAGTGGTGAACGGGAGCGTTCTCAACACCCGGTTGAAAGGGCTCAACGACGACTACGTCTGGATCTACCTCTTTTCACGCCTGGATTGCGATCCGAGCGACTATGAAAAGGTGTTGACCCGTTTCGTTGAGGCAGGGGCGCGCGGCCTCGGCATGTTCCCTTTTCACGTCGAGACGAAGCTACCCAATCGGGATCGTCTGATCGAGGCAGCACTGGTTGTCAGGGAAAAGGAGAAAGCCATTGCAGCGGCGGCAGCAAAGGCAGATCTGCACGCCCGGGCGAACGCATACACCGACTACGAAGCGGAAACGGTGTTGATGGAATCCGTCGAGGAACAAACCATGGCCTGCATCAGGAAGGCAATGGGCACTCGACCATGACCACCCCTCAAATATTTCCCTTGATGCTCTTGCGTTAAGCCCTGCTCGAGCTACTGTAAATCCAGGGTGAAGTCACCCTAAAAGCCCGCCATTAGGACTGAACGGTGCCGCGTCACCGTCCTCCCAGTCGCCAGTCCTTCCCGGGCTGGTTTTGGGGTACCAGGCACCACCCGGTGCTCACAACCAAGGAGGCCATCATGATCAGCGGACCTTTCGTACTTCGGAAAACCAAAGAAGCGCAAAGCGCTCCCGTGCAGGTTCAACCAGCGCGTCCGGTTGCGACGGTGAACGTGGAGGGGCGTGATTCAAACGTCTTGGGCGCGGTGTTGTATTTCCTCTATTTCCTCATGGGCTTGCTGATCGCCATCCCCTATGTGGTTGGCGTCATGCACATGATCGATGTGGCGGGCGATCTACCCCACGCCTTGGCTTGGTGGTTCATGTTTTTCGTGCTTCCGTTTGCGATCCTCAACGTCCGCCGGCACGACTAGCGTGCGATCACGACCTTCCTCCCGTCGCCAGTCCTTCCCGGGCTGGTTTGTGGGTACCAGGCACCACATCGGCGCCGACAATCTAGGAGGACACCATGCTCAACGTTTCGTTCGACCTTTCCTACGCCATCCTCGCGCTGCTCAGCGTCCCGCTGCTCGGCATCGTCTTTTACACCGCCGTCGGGCTCGTGCTGACCGCGATGGTCGCGCTGTCGATCCTGGTGGGGCTGATCGCGGGCAGCGTGCTGTTCGGCATCGCATCGGCGGCGATGCTCCCGTTCCTCGCCGTCGGCGCGGCCGGACTGACCTGCTGGCTGCTGCTGCGTAACCTGACGAAAGACGAGGGGAAGAGCCTGGTCTGAGCCCAGCGTTAGCGGGCAGCCCGTGGCGACCCAATACCCAACCGAATCGCTCGCTCCCGGCGTCACCGAAGGTCTGCGGCAGCACTTTCGGGCCAACGAGATCGAAGCGCACGGCGAGGACGTTGAAAGCTACTTTTGAGCGGACGCCGGCCGCAGCATCGATGCAGCACATCGGGCGGCTAGGAGCAGGGCCGGCGCCGCAAGCGGCAACCCCCGCCGAAGGCGAGGGCACTCAACCCGCAGGCGCGTAGCGACATCGGGCGGGCTGCATCCCGGCAGGTGCGTTTCACCCTGGCGCAGCAACGTGCGCGAAGCGGGGTGCCCAGCGGCGCCAGCCGCCCGGGTGTTGGGGGGTTGGCGCAGCGGCACCGCGTCACCTCCTCGCACCTTGACCTTCCCGCCAGGTCTGCGAACCTGATCCCCGTCACCACCTTCCGGAGCGGCACCATGTTCTTCAAAAAACCCTACTGCCCCTGGTGCCGCGGCCCCGTGCAGCGCATCGATCGACGCCACTGGACCTGCGCTCCGTGCACCGAGCTTTACGAGGCGGCTCGACGCGACCAAATCGACCCGCCGTGGATCGACGGGGTAGACCCAGCGGACACGACCCTTCCCGAAGCGTTCCACGAGAACAGGTTTCACGAGACGTTCACCGGAACGATCCATTCCTGGATGGTCCAGGCGCAACGCATAGGGAACGAAGACCCTGAGGATGCCAGGCGCGACCGCGAGCACGCCCGCAGGGAACGGCAAATCAAACGGATCCACGATCAGATCCATGTGGCGATGGACCGCGGCCTCGAACCCCTGCTGGACCGCTTCAATGCGAGTCATCAGGCCGTCCCGCTGCACTTCCACCGCTGCGCCGCAGAGGACCGCCGCATCAACGCGATGGAGTCGTTGCTTCGTTGGAACAACGATGACGAGACGTTCGCAACCTTGATCGAAAACGGGATCGACGAACCGACCGATCAGCGCCCGTTGGTGGACTACCTCCTCACCTGGTTGGGCCACGTTGGCATCCGTCCGGCGGACGATAACGTGGTGCTGAACGACGGGGGTTGGCGGAACCACGCGGACGACGATTTCGCATCAACAAGCGTGCACGACCACATGATGGGCGACGACGAGCCGGTCTGGCTGAGCTATTTCCACGACAACATTCCAACGGGCACCTCGGACGAGGACATCGACAAGGTCGCGCGCGCGTTCCTGAACGCCGGCGCTTACCTCGACATCAACAGCCTGGCGGAAGGGCGCAACCACGGCTACCGCTGGAGCGACGAATGGCTGCAGCACCTCCACACCCGGTTGTGCGTCGTGGGGATGCAGGTGCTCGACGACCGAATCGCGGCGGGATACGATCTTCACCTGCTTTACGGTCGATCTTTCCGAAGCCGTGAAGCGGTGGACAAACTGATGGCGGCAGGACTCTCGTTCAGCGACATGGGGCCGGGGGCGTTCAGCGAACTGATCCATCACCATCCTGCGCTGGCGCTCGAGGTGCTGAAAAACGGACTTCCGATGCACGTGGTCGATTCGGACCATGACGGACCGTTCCTCGAAACGGTGAAGAATATGCTTGGGTGTTTGGAGCCGACTTCGGACGATCGTGCGTGTTACGACCTCTACAACGAGGTGTTCCTGACACTGCTCGACGCGGGCGTGAACGTCAACGCGGTGGAGCGCAATGGCGACAACAGGACGGCGGCGGACATCGCGCTGGACCACGGCCACGAGGAGTTGTTCCACCTGCTTCGCCGGCACGGTGCGCGGATCGAACTGTGCATCGCCCATTTGCGCGGGTTGTTGTTGGTGGAACCACCAGATGCCCGCTGGTTCCGAGTGGACCGGGCAAAGGTTAAGCACACCCTGGCGATGCTCATCGGAATCCAGCAGGACGAGTTGCGGGCGGTGGTGGCGGACTCGGTTGACAAGGTCGAACCGGTGCAGCGCGCGGCAGGACGCCGCCGGCTGTGATGGGAATGACCGGAACCCTGCGGGCAACACCCAAACCCTTGAAAAGAGGGCACTGATCCCGCGAACGCTGACGCGGTCGACGGCGGGCTCCCACCTTCTCAGGTGCGTTTCACCCTGTCCTCAAAGGCAACGGCGCGGAGCGTGGTGCCCGGATGCGCAAGCATCCCAGTGCTTTTGACGTTGCAGCGGTTTCGGGTTTTTCCTCCTCCGACGCGTCGAACTTGCGCTTTCCCGTACGCCCACTAGATTGGGACGATCACGGTCCATTAGAGACCAACCATCAGGAGGAGACCCACCATGAGCACCACCCCGTCCCCATTCATCGAAAACCTTCGGAAGGAACTGGCGTCTCACGCTCCTGGTTCGAAGGAAAGGTTCGACCTGATCGACGACGCGAAGGACAACCACGGCGGTAGCAGCGATCACGACCACTACATTGCGTACATGCGCCAACGTCCACGCGGCTTCGTCCCGTCGTGCCCCGCCTGCGCGACCATGGTCAAGCGCCGTCCCGGCAACCGGTGGGATTGCTCCTGCGGCGCCGGGGGGATGCTGGACGAAGCGGTGTTCGAGAAGCAATACGAGGCAGAGCGGGAACAGCGCTGGCGTCTTAAAGAGCAACCGAAGGTGCAACGCTGGCTCGACAAGCTCGAAACCTACAGCCGATCGCCTGCGTCATGGCAGCGCCGCCGGCAACGAAAACCGGCGGGGGTGCGTTCGTCCTTCTATGAGGTCTTGCGGGCGGTGCTGGAAAATACGACCACCCATGCGACGGACGGATACAAGGCCGTCACCCGGATGCTCTACGACGACAAACTTTGGGATCGCGGGGGCGATGCGGCACTGTACACGGTGCTTAACGCGCTGGACGCTTATGCCTTTCGAACGCTGCACGAACATCCGTGGCTGAACGTCTTTCGGTGCGCGCCTGAAAGGCGCGGCCTTCCGTCCATTGAGCGCGCCTGGCACCTGCTCGACATCATCGCCATGTGCGACCACCGGTGGGTCTTTCCGAACACGCTCCTGGAGATCCAGACCAGCACCGATCCGGTTGCGTCGTTCGCCGGCGTTTCTGCCCCCATGCGCGCCCTCATCAAGCGCTACGTGGACGTTCGCTACGACACCGTGCTGTCCGACCTTCTGGCAACGGCGCGACGGCAGGCTCGGAAACCGTCGAAGCGGTTGCGGGTGCTGAAACGCCTGGAAGACCTGCGCGGGCGCGCGGATACGTCCCCTGCGCACCTGGAAAAATGGACCGTAGTGCGGGACCACCTGGTGAGCTTGGGTTACACCACGGTCCCGCGCGCGAACGATGGCCTCCTTCCCAGGCTGCTGGATTCGAAGGCGCTGGACGAGGACGAAGCGTTGCTGTGGACCCAACGGCTGCTCAACGAACTTCTGGACCATCCGCTCAATCGGGTCACGTACCTGAGCGAGGCGCTGATCGCCGCGGCCGGCAGCGGCTGGATGCGCGTCGTGAACATGCTGGTGGAGCATGGCGCCAAGATCGACCACGCGGGGATCGACGCCGTCATCGAAGCGTTGTTTTGCGAGCAGCACGCCATGGTCGATCACCTCGTCGAGCGAGGCGTGGACATGACTCGGGTCGGCGAAGCGGTCGAGGACTACCTCGATGAGAACCCAAGGGTCGGGAGGATGAAAAGGGTATCGATCTGGAAATTCTCGGGCATCGACCCGGAGGCGGCGATGGGCTTGCGCGAGGCGCTGCGGGCCTGGGAAGCACGGGCGCTGCGGCGCACGGTGGACGAGGTGATCGCGGACCTTCCCGTGGCGCAGGCGGCACAGCGCCGCAGGCTGTGATGGGAAGGACCGGAACCCTGCGGGCAACACCCAAACCTTGGAAAAGCGGGCACTGATCCCGCGCACGCTGACGCGGTCGACGGCGGGCTCTCACCTCGACAGGTGCGTTTCACCCCGGCGGAGCAAGGAGCGCGCAGCGGGTCGCCAGGCGGCGCCAGCCGCCCGGGTGTTCGGGTTTCGCGCAGCGGCACGTCCTAACCTGGGTCCCACCTCTTGCGCATTCGCGTTGGTTCGTTAAGTTGGTTCGACGATGCAGCACGACGATAACAGCAGGAGGAGACCCCATGCCCGACATCAAAACCAAACCACAGGTGCTCCCGCGTCGGCTCGGCCGCGCTCGATGCTGGGCCACCGAATCAATAACCACCTTTCGGGAGGCGGTCGAACGCGACCACGACTACCGTTCGTACACGCCCCTTCACGCCTGGTTCAGGCACATCCCGGTGCTCGTGACCACGCTGCGCAAAGCCAAACGCACCAAGGTCACCACCGAAGCAGACTGGCTCGAGACGCTGGACATGGTGCTGGCGCTTCCCGGGCTCGACGTCAACGCGCTGGACGGCGACGGGAAGACCGCGTTGCACCGTGCGGTGGAGCTTGCGGTGGGAGGCACGACCTTCACTTTCCTGCAGGCAGCGGTCGAGCGTCTGATCGCGGCCGGGGCGGACGTACGGCTTGAAGACGGTCGCGGCTGCAGCCCCCTGGACGTCGCGATCGAGGACGAGAACGACCTCCTCACACGAAACGGGGAACACGTGGACCTGATCGCTACGCTGGCCGCTGCGGGCGGCATCGATCCGGCGGATCTCCCGGAATCGTTGAAGCCGAAGGTCCCGCGCAAGCACGCAAGCGAACCGATGGACGTCCCGTTTGCGATCGGTCACACGTTCTCGAACGGCAAGGCGAGGGCGTACTTCCGTCACCGTCGGTTCAAAGACGACGTGATCGAAGCGCGCCAGGACGGCGGCAACGACGACCTGCTGGTGCTCTGGCTCCGGGCACACCCCGAACCGATCGATGCGATGCGTCGCGACGGCGCGGACACTGGGGATGCTGAAGACGTCCTGCACGCGATTCTGGAGCTACCCACGACGGACGTGAACCGGATGGGCGACGACGGCCAAACCCCGCTCCATCGGGCCATCACCATGACCCCGCCAGGCTGGATCACCGAAGAAGACCGCCGGAAGTCCGTGACCGTCGCATTGCTTCGCAAGGGGGCCAACCCGCTGGTCTGTGACGGGGATGGCAAGACCCCACACGCGCTGTACGTCGAGGCGCACGGTGACGATCCGTTCGACATGCTTCGGGCGCTGCTCGAAAGCCTGATGGTCAAAGAGCGTGCACGGCAAGAGGCAGCGTTACGCAAGATCGCCGACGAGCAATGCTCAGAAGGAGCACCGGCGCGAGGTCGCAAGAGGCTATGAGCTATTGACTCTGAAGATGGGATCACTACCCTGGTTTTATCGGGCGGCAACGCTCACACATCTAGGAGACCCCTCATGGAACACACTGCACAAGCCGCGCTCGACGCCGGGATGTACGACCCGATCACCATCGCGAACGTGAAATGCACCGCCCGCTCCATCGACAGCAAGGTCCGCGAAGGCACGATCGCGGATGAACTGCTGAAAGACTACGACCAGGACGCGCTGGAGCGCCTGGCGGTGTTCAGCGCCGAGGTGAAGGCGTATCGCGCGCTGGACCCCGAGTTCTCGAACGTCAACCGCGCGATCGGCCGGCTGATCGACACCTTCGTCGCACGGGGCGAGACGGTCGAGCAGGCGTTGACGAAGTTCGAAGGCGTGTGGGGCGACCGCACGATCTTGTCGATGTTCAGCACGTCGGTGTACGCGCTGATGTCGCTGAGCGTCGAGGTACGGACCAACTACCGGGCGGTCGGGGCGCAGATTGACGAGCGCGTCAACGCCGGCGAATCGTTCGACGCGGTGATGGCGAGCCTGGGCGGGTGGGGCGATCGCACCGTCCTCGCGATGTTCAGCGCGGCGGTGAAGGCGGACCAGAAGCGGCGTGGCACCTTCATCCGTGACGTCCACGGTGACGTCTACGTCCGCATCCCCCGGATCGACGGCGAATCGAGCGACCTCTTCAACACTCGGGTTGCGACGGTCGCAGCACAGTTGATGGTTCACTGATCGCACGATCGTCCAAAGCCCGGAACCATCCGGGCTTTTCACCACCAGGAGGGCATCATGCAACACAACGCTCACACCAGCCCTGTCCACCGCATCGCTGGCGCGGACGACGAGGATGTGCTGGAACGCTTCCATCAGCGTGCTGCGCAGATCAAACGGCACATCGTGGAGCACGAGACATCCACCGGTCCGGATGCCGTGCTCCGTGATTTGCGCGTGGCGAAGGACGACGGCAAAACGTTGCTCGGTCTCAGCAGTACGTGGACCGGCGCGCTCAAGATGGCGAAGGACCTCGACATCGACACGACCAGCGTTTTTCATTTCCTGATCGAAATCGGGTCTGGAAAGCGCACGCTCACCAAGGACCATGTCATCGTGTTCGACGACGGCCTCGCCATCGGAATCATCGGGGAACTCCAAAAGGCGGCGATGGCTGCGGGAGCCACGCTCATGCTCGTGATGCCTCTGAACGAACCGGGGACGGCGCACTGATCGTCCACTGGTCCTTCAGTCGCAGCAAAGCCCGGATCCCTCCGGGCTTTTTCACATCGGGCAGCGCTGCTCATCACTGGTCGATGACCACCTGGCGATTCGCTTCCAGCACAACCGCACGACGTTCCCGTCGTTCCAGCAGGGGTTTGTCCATAGCGATCGCAGGATCGTCGTCCAGGGACCGCTGCGGCGTGTCCGGCGGCATCCGCATGACGACCACGAAAAGCGCCATCACCTGCACCGCAAGGATGAACGGCCACAATCCGACCACGGGCTCGACCATCGCGAGCAGGATGCACACCGCGATCGCGCTCCACTCCATGACGTGCACGACCTTCTGAACCACCGTGTGCGGCTTGTCAGGCAATGTCGTGATCCCGAAGAACGATCCAACCGCGATCACGGGGCGGGCGATCCGACGGAGGAGATCCGATGCGCGCACCGGGCTGGGCAACGTCGAAAACGCGGGGCCTGGCAACACGATGGGGCTTGCGGCCAACGGCAGAACGATCGGCTTTGCAGCACGGGATGGCGTCACGCGGGAACGGGGGGTGTAGGGCTTGCGCATGGTCTCCTCCGGGCGGCGGTCGCCGTCGAACGCGGCGGTCCATTCCAGGCTAACGGATTGGAGGTGCTTGGCAACAGGCGTTGGGTACGTCTACGAACCGCAAGCGGGAAAAGCCGCCGGAGGCGTGGGCAGACCGCTGCGCGCGGTCACCTCGGGATCAGGGTGCAACGCACCCAATGACCAGGAGCCCGGCGCTACCTCTTCGAGCGCTTTTCCGGGCCAAGTGTCGGAAGCGTCAGCGACCCAATGGGGTTGGGAGCCCGGTCACCGCACGTCCTACGTCCTGCCGGGCAACACCTCGTACAACGCGTGAACGTTTGGCCCGGCCTCCGGCAGGTTGTAGCACCACACCAACGGGTCACCGGGGCGGCGCACCCTCTCACGCACGAGGCGGTTGAACGCTCGACCGGTCTTGCGCCGAACACCGTGGGGCAGCGATTCCCACAACCGGGCAAACGCCGGGTCGCTCGCGCACAAGCGACGAAGCGTTCCAGCGCGGTGGATGGGCCGTTCCTGCAGCCAGGCGAGCAGGGCGTTGGCGAGGTCGGACGGGGTCTGCGGATCGTGGGGCATGGTGGCTCCGAACATGGGTGGAAGGACGCCTTCCTCGAAACGCAAGAGGTGGCCACACATATAGCGTTGAGCGACCAAAATCCGCAGAGATTTTCCCGGCTGTTACAAAAAAGTCGCTTGGGGCCACACCGCGATCAGTGCGCGCTGCGACCGAACGTGCCGATGACAACAGAGGTCATCGTGTCCCCGCAGATCCATCCCCCGCCGCGGTAGAACTTGCAGTCCGACGGCATCCCCGGGTACAGATGGGCTTTCTGATACTTCGGAGCGTCCTCCGGGGTCAGCATCAGCATGAAGGATTTGCCCGTGTCGTCCGCAAGCGGCGAGACCACCAGGTTCCAGCACTCCCTCCGCTCCGGGTTCAGGTAGGTCGCTGCACCCGTGTCGCAGAAGCGCACGCGTGGGTCGTCCTTTTTGATCGTGAAGCTCTGCGTGGGCGTTGGCCCGTGCGAATCGTGGAACGTGCCGCAATAAGCGCATTCAAAATCGTTCCGATCGATGCAGGACTTGATCCAGCCGATCGCCAGCAGGACCACCAGAATGTTGAACATCACCTTAAACATGGATCGCCCCCGGCCGGTGGCATGGGCGAATCGGTTCCCCGGTCATCGTCTCTCCGTTGTTCTATTTTTGTAAGGCGATAACGTAGCACACGACGGCTCCCGCCCGGAAGGGTGCGCCATGTCGGATAATCCTGCGATGCCCCACGCGATACCTCTTCCGCTCAGCACCGACGACATCCGCGCGCACCTGCGACGGCGCTCCGCCCTCCTTCCCGGAACCTACGAAGTCGCCTGGCCCGGCGGGACCGCTCAACCCGATCGCGGTGCTCCCATCCTGTTCCTCGACGTGGACGGCGTGCTGCACCCGGACGCGTGCGACCCGGTCGACCACTTCTCGCGTTGGCCGTTGCTCGAAGCCGTGCTCGACGACGTGCCCGGCGTGGACGTCGTGTGGTCATCGACCTGGCGCTTCCAGAAAGGGTGGGACGTGCTGATGGCACGGGTGCCGCAGCGCCTTCACGGACGGTTTCTGGGTGCTACGCCGGCGCACCTGTATCCGCGCGGCGATGCGTGCCCCATCGGTCCGCGTCGGCTCGAGGTGGAAGGCTTCCTCAACCTCGTGCTGGGCGATCCTCAACGCCCGTGGGTCGCTCTCGAGGACAGCCCTCTCTACGACGGCGCAGAGCACGGGCGGGTGCTGTATTGCGACCCGGTAACCGGCTTGCAGGAAGGCGCGACCGGGATGGGCCATACCGACCAACGAGCCCTAAGGGAACGCCTGAACAGGCTGGTCACCGCGGGCTAGGAAAACAGGACGCCCATCGGTCCTGTTCGTCCCGCGCTTCACGGCAGGTCGATCGGCGGGACGAGGTCGACCAGCGTGCTGCTGTCGGCCCCCGGCCCGGCCAGCACTTCCTTGAAGAACCGCAACCGCTGGGTTGATCCCTTCCTCGTGCGCTCCCCCACGATGACCACGAACACGTCCTTCGCCCGCTCAGGCAGCGCGGCGACGTGCGCGGCGTGGATGCTTCGCCACCGGTCGAGCAGCCGCTCCCGGGCGTCCTGCGAAGGTGGGGTGCGTGACCAGATCGCGCAGGTGATGAGGACCTTCACCGGCGCAGCCAGCGCGCACAGGTTGTCCACCTCGTTCGACGCACCGGGCGCCATGTTTTCCGATTCGACGGCGATCAACGGCACGATCCCGTCGTGCTTCGCACCCGGCAGCGGAATCGTCTTGCCGAGCACGAAGTCGATCCGGCAATGCTCCTTCTTCACCACCCATTCCGGGCCCAACGCCGTGGCGACCTGACCGAGCAGATCGGCGTAGAGCGCGGTGCGACGCCTGGTACCGCCCACGTGCCAGACGTCGGCGAGGTGGGTGGGCGAGACCTCCGAAAGGGCGGACGAGAACGCGTCCAGGAAATCGTCAAGGAGCCGGTCGTGCATGGTGGGGGAGGTGGGTGGAAAGGCGCCATCATCGCATGGGGAAGCCCCCAGGGTGAAACGCACCCACGACGGCGTCCCGTCTGAAGGTCATCGACCTACGGCATAGATCGCAGCCTCTGCGAGGTCCCGCTCACGAAGGTGAGCGCGCTTGCGGTCCGCCGACGAGCGGGTGTCCGACGGGTCAACGTTGCGATCCCAGACGGGCAGGTCGTCGTCCGGGCTCGACGCGGGCGCCTTGCGCGAGAGGACGGTTTGCTTGGCGGGCGGGACGGGCTTGGCCACCACGGCGCGAGCAGGTGGAAGAGCGGGCGTGGACGGGGCGGGCAGCGACGCCGGAACGGGCTCAGCACGTTTCACCGGCAGGATCCGGGAGTTCGTTGCTTTCACCACGAAGAGGGCGTACTCCCCGTTTTGCTTCTTCTCGACGCGCGTTTCCGGGGCGAACAGGGGCGGGGTGCACTGCTGCAACTCCTCGACGGCCTTGATCACGCGGATCCGGAAGTTTCGCATCGGGATGTCCGGGTTGCTACCGCTTCTCTCCATCAAGGTGGTCAGGTTCATCGGGTACGGCGTGCTACTGGTGGAGTAGTAGTCGTGCAGCCAGCATGAAAGGTCACTTTTCAGCGTCACGCGCCTGCGCAAGTCGATCTCCGTCGAATCGACCGCGAGCCATGGCGCCACGCGCGGGTTGATCGAGACGTAAGCACGCCCCGTTGCGATGTCCCTCCCGACCTCGTTGATCACGTGGATCCAGTCCTCCTTCATGGAGTGCTCGATTTTCAGAAAGCCGCCCATGAGACGTTCCAGCGACTGGATGATCAGATCGTTGGCGGTCCCGTGGTTTGCCGGCCGGTTGAGTATCCTGCACCAATCGTTGAACGCGAAAAAGACCCTCTCCCCGATCTTCTTCCCGGATTGACGGCACCAGGCGAGGGCCAGTTCCCACACCTCGCAATCGTTTTGATCCAAGTCCTGCCCGCGATACGTAACCCGGTATTGATCCGAAGACGCCAACACCCGCTCACGCACGATCTGGCCGTCGTTTCCCACGCGGCGCGTGCAACCAAAAAGGGCGCTGCGGATCATCGCGTTCGGGACCATGTTCAGGTTTCCGGGCCATGGCGCTGTGTCCCCCGGCGTTAGCACCGCGGTTCCGACCTGCTGGGACCGCGAATCAAAGCCAAGGTCAGTTGCCGGAATGATGTTCGCACGGGTCGGGTTCTTCATTCCGATCTTGTTCCGCGTCGGCCGCTGGCGTGCCGGCAACGTCGTGCGGGCTTTCGGATGTGGGAACACCAAGGTGAGGTTGGTTGTGCTCATGCGCTCTCCCGCACGTCGAGCCCTAGGCGTCTGGCGTTGTAAATGATCAGCGCCCGTTGCTGCTCCGCCCGTTCGTCCCGTCGATCGGCTTCGGCAATGAACGCCTTGCGGAGGCGGGCAAGACGACCATCGCAGGCAACCGTGACGACCGCCCGTGCAACCTGTGTGGACCGGGCGCCCGTGCTCGCCATCAGATCGGCGAAGACGATCGAGGTATCTTCGTCCATCGTTACGCCGACCAACGTGGATTCACCCACCTTGCGCTCGGCACGCTGACGGTCAATCTCCGTCACGATCGCGCCCCTCATCGTTGGGTTCGCCAAGCACTCACGAAGGATCACGCGCAGCACGCGCGCGCGGAGGATCCCGAACGTGGTCGCCACGATGTCCAACTGGTGAAGCATCGCGTTGGGCAACTTTGGTAGCGCCACGCTGGGGTTGCGAGCGATGAGTCTGGCCATGATCGTCTCCGGGTCAAAAGGTCATAACCCAAGAAAGCAGAACGGACCGCCTCAGTCAAATGCACCTATTATTTTGTCTCGTTTTTTGCCAACTTTTTCGGTGGAACCCGAAGGGACGGGCACGGGAGGTCCATACCGCCGTTGAAAATGCAGAAACATGTCAAACATGCGGATGTCATTGGAAATGGCAGGGGATACCGCTTTTGAAAATGCAGCGAGGCGCCAGATACCGCCGTTGAAAATGCAGCAAAAAACGCGGAACCCAAGCCCAGCAAGGCTTTGCGGGCGATTTCCCACCCCGTACAGTACTAAAGACTACAGGTGGGTGCGCCCCGGCAGGGGGCGCGCACCCCACCTGTACGTACATAAGCAAAACTCTAGAGGAAAATCGGAGGGGTTCTCGGGTGAACCCGCCTTTGGGGCGGTTCACCCGAACCCACCGAACGGAAAACCCTAAGCCTTGCTCCCACCTCCGGTGCAGGGCTCTACAGGTTCCCTGCGGGAAAACCTCCGCCGGAGGCGTGGGCACTCAACCCGGGATGCACCTTCGGTGGTGAAGCCGGGCAAGACCGCAGGCCCCCAAACCCCGCCGCCTCCGGCACGAAGCGGGGCTCCTCCAGGTGCATCCCACCCCAGCGGAGCAATGGGCGCGAAGCGGCGTGCCCAAGGACGCGCAAGCGTCCCAAGTTTTGGGGTTTCGACACGCCTCGGGGCATCACGTCGCGACAGCACCCGTGATCCGTCAAAAAACCTCGGAATCAAGCGCTCAAAGGCTTGTGTACCGCTGCGCGTTCGCTACGTTGAGAGAAGACCCTGTTCACGTGCAGGGACGTCAACCAACCTCAAGGGGGACCACCATGCTTTTCCAACTTTACGACCGATGGGCGGCGCTCGGCGAGCGACACCTGGACCGCAAGATCAATCGAATCGTGCAGGTGCTGACCGTTTTGACGCTGATCGGGGTTGCCGCCGTCATCGTGCACGCCGGGCTGGTGCTCCGCGCGCCGCACGCCCGCGATACGATGCAGCACCTGTTTGCAGCGGTGATCCCGTCGCTGGCCATGCTCGCCGGCGTAATCGCAGTGGCGTTCGTGACAGCCGGCATGTTCGCGACCACGATGTACCGCTGGGAACGGGTCTCCCCCGTTGCGCGCACGATGAAACGAATCGAAGACGACCCGCGTTTCGCGGTCTGATCCGTATCCAAACAGCACCACCGCCAAGGCCCGGGCAACCGGGCCTTTCCATGTCCGGATCCCCCAAAAGCAAAGCCCACCCTGCGACGGATGGGCCTTGGTCCGGATCGGACGGCGCTACTTTTCGGAGCGCGACTTATGGGCACCTGTCCACGAACATAGTGGACGCATAACGGGGAGTCAATCCCCGAGGCAGGATGGAACGCATCACCAGGTGCTTCGGCACCTATAAGCATGACGGCCCAAAAATACCTCAAATATTTCCGTCTTGCCTCTTGCGCGCCTTCATGGGTTCGCTACCTTGAACGGAGACCCCAGCCAACCTGGCGAGGGGCACAACAAGGAGGAGACCATCATGATCCGCGAGTTTTCGTTTCACGTAATGACGGGGTTCGTCTACACCCAGATGATCCTGTCCGCTGTTATTTTTTCGCTGTACCTGATCGCGATCGTCAAGGTACCGGCCCGGTGGCGGGGAAAGTTCATAAAGAGTTTTTCGCACAGTGACAAGGCCTGGTTCTACGCGGTCCCGCTCATCACCCTATTCTGCTACGGCCTCTGCCACCACATGGGGTTGACCATCGCACAGATGGCGCGTTTCGGGAACATGTTCGTGGACCTCATCGCCGTGATCGTGATGCTGTTCGGGGGACTGCCGCGCGCGTTGCTGATCGTCAAAAAGGCGAGCTACGCGGCGAAGTACGAGGCGGGACTCATCGCGACCCACGTCACGATCAATCGCGTCCCGGTTGCGGAACGCTCCACGCGCTGAACCGCACAATACGTATTTGATCAGGAAGAGCCCGGGAAACCGGGCTTTGTCGTCCGTACCTACGGCGCCGGTCTTACTGCAACGGATCCCCGGGCGAATCGAGCGACGCTTTCATCTCGTCGCGGACGAAGTCGTCCTTGTCCTCCCCATCCACCTGCTTTTCTACAAGGGCGCTTTCGATGCCGCACATGAAGTCGCGCAGGGCCAGGATCGCAGCCTTCGACGAAGCGTCGAACGTTGGATCGTCGAACGCCACGGTGTTCGGAAACTGCACCTCGTACCGGTAATCCGTCCCGCTCATGCCGAAGTCAAACTCCCCAAGAATCATCACCAGGCTCGACCACCCCGTCGAAGTCTCCGGCCGGTACGCAACAACGTTGTCGAAAATCTCCGACGAAAAGTGGTGAAGCGGCTTGGGCTTCCAGTACGCCGACGTGGCGATCCGCCGGCCGTCCAGGAACAGCGACGCGCCGTAAAGCATCTGAACTTCCGACGTGTGCCGCACGTAAAAGCCGTCGATCCGTAGGAAGTCGCTCCCGGTAGCGGACGCGCGGGAGACGTAATGCTTCGGGTTGTACGGCGAATCTTTTCGCACGAAGCCCTGCATCCCTTTGACCTGCTCTCGGTACGCGTTCACCGCTGCCCGTCGGACATGCGGTTCGGCGTCCGCCGGCACGTACTCCAGGAACGGGCACTCCCGGTCGGCGAACAACCCGTGCATGATGCGACCGCTTTTCCGGTCCAGGATCATGAAAGTGTGCCGAAACCGGTTCATCAAGACGGCGGCATCCGGGTAGATGAACGAATACTTCTTGAACGCGTTCCGCCTGAACCCGTCCAGCATCGCCCGACGGTGCTCGTGGCACTCGCGATACTCCTCGAGCGTCGGATCCCCACCACCGGCGCTGGCCTGCCCTTTCCCAAACAATCCCATGCTCATCCTCGCGGCAAACCGCTGATCGTTGTTGTCCAAAAACTCTATCACACGGCTTCGTCGATCAAACACCGGAGCAGCGGCGTCGGCCCGGCTTCAGTCACCGCAGGTGTCGTCCGGGTCGCGGGGAAAGGGCGCTGTGCGCCCCAAAAAAGGTGTTGGGGTGCAACGCACCCCATGACGCAAGTATTTTTGCATCTCAACGGTCGCGATACCCGATTTGCCGTTGACTTAAAAATCCCTGGAGCTACTGTTGTTGAGGCGATGCGTGATCCCAGTGCTGCGGACCGGCAAGCCTCTCATCCCCCAGGAGACCGCCATGCAAGCTCACGCATTCACCGCTCAGGACCGCGCCCTCGAAATCGCACTGCAATCCGCGCACGTCGTCGCGATCGACGCGTCCGTCTCGACCGATCCGGCGGACTACATCGCCGTCGAAGACCGCGGCATGGTCCGCATGATCGCGCGCAGGCCCCAGCCTGTCAGCGTGGAAATGGCCCTGACCGTCAACGGCCGGACCGTCCGCGTGCATTGCACGCAAGACGAGCAACGGGTCGTCCACCACGCCGGCGTCGAAGCCTCGGGCATCGCCCTTGTAAGGCTGGCAGCGCTGGACCTCTTCGGGCTGCGCTTCGCCTACACCCGGGCACGCGACGCCGCGGGTGAGATCCAAGCCTGGCTCGAAGGGGACGGCAAAAAGACCGACGTGGGCGTGTTCATCACCGTCATCGAAATGCACATCGTGGGGCTCGCAGCGAGCGCGGCGCACGACTTCGAAGAGCGCCACAACCCGTTCCCGGATTACGCGCTCGCGGCCTGACCCTACCGCGTCGATCCCCCCGCAGTGCCAGTCCCCCCAAGGGCTGGTTTTCCGGTACGAGCGCCATCCCGGCGGTCGCAACCGGAGAACGGGCATGAACCATCAAGACACGTCGTGGACCTCGCGGGACCAGCAAAGCGAGCAGCGTAAAGGTGGGCGCGCCATCGCGGCCGGCTTGTCCGTGCTGTTGCTCCTGGTCGTTGCGCTGCTGGTGACCCTCGTTGTCACGGTGCTCTCGCACGAGTCCGAAGCGCAGCACATGAGCGTCGGGCAGGTGGCGTCGAACGAGCGAAGCGCCGCGGCACCGCAGAACGACGCGACGTACGGGCTCGACCTGGACAAACAGACCATCGCGCGGGCGGTGGCGAAGAGCGGTGCGGGGCAGCGATGACCGTGACCAACGAGCGGATGTTCGACCTCGACGACGTGCGCGCGCTCGGCGACGCGTTCACCCCCGAGGAACTTGCGTGGGTCACCCTGCCGGCAGCCTGGAAGCAGGGGGCACCGTTGGACCGTGTTGACGACAGCGGCTTCGCGGCGATGAGCTTCTTCGAGCAAGCGCGAGCGCTGTGGAACCACGCAGACCATCGTCCCGTGGAGCAGACGTACACCAACCACGTCCTTCACCGGGTGCTCAACCCTGATCGATGGGACCAGCGCTGCAAACTGGACAGCGACGCGTTGCGAGCGCTCGACCGGCGATTCGACGCCTTCGTGCAGCAACGGACCGGGCGCCGACAGGTGGATCCGACGTTCCTCTTCACCGGCCTCGAGACGTCGTGGATCCACCGGTGCGGTGTTTTCGAAACGTTGAGCGACCCAACATGGCGGGCGATCGTTGCGAACAACCGAGGGTGCGACGGGGAAGTGGTGGCACCGGACGGGGAGTCGGTAGAGATGGACGACTACGCGGGCACGTCCGAACTCTTCGCGATGCGGCACATCGAGCGGCCGACCGGGTCGCTTCCCCGCGAGAACATCGATCACGACGCGATCGAGATTCTGGGACGCGTCCTTGACGCGCAAACCCAGGCGGTCCGCGAAGTGGCGGACCAGGCGATGGCGGAGCAGAACGACCCACCCGTGCGCAGGCAGCGCGCACGGCTTTGAAGGAGGCGGTGTGAAACCCCTCCGGGAGGAAAGGCCCTTCGCCCGCTGCTCACCTGCGGTGAACGGACGGCGGGCAGCGACCCATCATTTGTCGATCGATTCGATCGGCACGCCAAGATCGCTCAACACGAGGAAATGCCATGGCGCGGACTTCCCGGTTTCGTCGAGCCTTTCCTCGATAGCAACCATCGCTTCACGGGTTGGCACGATCACGGTGACCTCCTCCGGGGTGATCGGCAGGCCCTCGGTCAGGATGCGCCATTCACGCTCCCACGTGAAATCAACCGCAGCGGGACCGCGAAGGTCGAACTTCACGAACCGGTATTGCAGGTCCGGGTACAGATCCGGGTATTCCTGGTCGGTCGCGTAGATCACCGGGCGCCCGCCCTTCGCGAACAGCCAGTGCTTTTCGACCATGATCCCGTACGGCTGGTACTTGTAGCCGCCCTGGCCCGGCCGCGCCAGAAGGTGGGTCAAGGTCGCGATCGGCGCTTCGGAAAAGCACACACAGAGGTGCTTGCCCTTGATCATCCCGTTGGCACCCCGAAGACGCTTTTCGCTCAGGATGCTGATCAGGTTTTCGAGGGCGTCAAGGCGCGGCGTTGTTGATTCTTTGCTGTGCGCTTTGGACAGGTGGATGAGGCGGTCGCTGAGGTCGATGCGCATCGTAATCGTTCGTGGAGGGAGGGGCCACCATCTTGCCAGAACCGTGATGTCCGCAGGCAACGGCGCGCGAGCGTCGGGCCAGGAGCCTCCGGCTCCAAAAAGGGGTTTGGGTTTCGCACGATCTCGCCATCCCACCGGTTGACCGGCTCGTGGCGATTTCATACGTTGGGCATACCGCCACCAGCGTAAGCGAGCCTCCCATGAGCACGACCGACAACACCTCCCCCATCATCGACCTCGCACGGCCTCGCGTCGTCACCGACGGGCACGTCAAGCTCGCCTTCGACAACCGCACCGGCGATCCCATCCACGTCCGGGCGCTCGACCCGCGCACACGCAACGGCTTCGCGTGCGACTGCACGTGCATCGGGTGCGGAGAACCCCTTGTCGCCCGTCAGGGTGACGTGATGACTTGGCATTTCGCTCACCACGCGGTCACGGACTGCCCCGCAGCCGGCGAAAGCACGCTTCACCTGGCGGCGAAGACGGTCCTGCAGCGCACCCGGCGCCTCGGGCTTCCCCACTACACCATTGGGCATCGCCACCAGGTCATGGTCGCGCCGCACGAGTTCATCTCGAGCAACATCCGCCAGACCCTCCCCGAGAAGCCGGCGTTCACGTTCGCCAGCGTTGCGCTCGAGCAGGCGTTCGTCGCCGGCACGGCGGTGTTGGACGACCGGGGCACGTGGACGCCACACCAAGAGTATCGGATCGTCGCGGATGCGGTCGGGACGACCAGCACCGGCAAGACCTGCCTCATCGAGTTCGCGGTCACCCACCGCATCGATCTCCGCAAAGAGCAGGTGCTTTTCGCGCTCGGGCACCCCACCGTCGAAGTGCACCTCGGCCACCTGCGCGACCAAGAGGAAAGCCCGGACCTCGTCGAACAGGTGCAGGAGCACCTGGAAGGGCTCACCCATCGGAACTGGGTGGTTCCGCCCATCGACCTGTTGAAGCGTGCGGAGATCGAAGCAAGACTGTACGTCCAGAACGTGGAGGAGGTCGAGAAGCAGGTCGAAGCGTGGAGGAGGGAGCAGCGGGCACGGTGAGGGGTTGTGCCGTCCGTACGTTTTGCTACGTTGATCCATCGCGATCGCACACCGACGATCGCTCACCCACCGGAGGAGACCATCATGACCACCACGCCCACGATCCACGTCCAGCCCATAACCGGCGAAGCGACCCATACCATCAACTGCCCGTGTTGCGGCAACCTGCGGCTGATCGTCCATGACGACCACATCGAAGACGCGATGAAGGTCACCGGCAAGGAGCACTTCATCGAAGACGGCGACACGGTGCAGGGCATCTGGAGCAGGCTGAGCAAAGAACAGCAGAAACGCGAAATGTATTCGGCGTGCCTGGAAGTGGGCACCTGTCCCCAATGCAAAGGGCGGCATTTCATCATCGAAATGGCGCTGGTCGATTCCTTCGCGCGCGATGGCACCACCGAATACGACGATTACTTTCAATGCCTGCTCGGCAACGTCGATCTCCGGCAAGGGGGCCATGCGGTATGCACCCTCGACCAACCGATCGACGGCGTTCCCGGGTCGTGGCTGATGTTCGAAAACTTCACCGACGACAACAAGCCGATCCAGCAACATTGGTTCGGTCCGTTTCGCCTCGACCGCCCGGACGACGTGGAGGGTAGCAACGGCGTGGCGTACCACGGTGGAGACGCCGAACCGTGGATCTTCGGGCGGGACCTGGTGGTGAAAGCGTGGGACCCGTTGTGGTCGCTGATCGTCGAGCGCACGCCGGAAGCCATGCGGGCCAAACCGGTGGAGCGCATGACCATCGAGACGATGTTGAGGCTGATCGGCAACGGGATCGAACGGGAAAGCGACGAAATGATCGTTGGGCTGCTCGACAAAGCGTTCCGCGACCTGCGGGATGCGGACGACAAACGGGAAGAGCGGATGTTAACGCAGGCGCGGGGCGCGGCGATCACCGTGCTCGGTCCCACGACGACCGGTTCGCAAGTGACGAACACCGGAGTGATCGACGCCGCGCGGAACACCGATTCCACGCCGATCTCCACGGGCCAAAATGAGATCACCCCCGACTTCGGCGACCTGTTCGATAGCCTCTGATCGGGGCCCCACCACCTAACCCAAGGGGCGCACGCGCGCCCCGTTCTTCGTCTGATCACTGCTCCCTCAGGTGCCTTTGTAACCAGCCCGCCAGGTTATCCACCGCGTGCTGTGGACAACACCCCTGGCAACGTCTCGTAAACGCTGTGGAATCGGTGTGGGTGTAAACGGGACAACGCGGCCCGGTGGAGAAACCGGGCAAAGTTGTTCCGACTTCCTGGACTGATTCCGACACGGCGTGCACGCGGTTGTTCAGTCTCGAACCCCTTGAGCCGAAACGGTAAACGCGGGTTGTCCACAGTTTTTCCAGGAGCTTGTTAACTGCTACTACGTGTATACATGCTGATCCACAAACCGTAAACCAGAGCCCAGGCTGGATCGCCCTCCGGCTGCTTTGCTCCTGCTCAAACGGTCCAGCAGGGACGCGACGCTCGCGTCCACGTTCGTTGGCAACACGTTGCCGAGCGTCCTCATCCACGTCGTTCCCCCGTTGCACCCCTCCCCGGTCCGTCTCTTCATCGACGCGTAGCGCTGCACGTCCATGCGGTTCAAGGGTCCGCTGCGCCACGCCATGGCGTGCCCTTGACCGCCCGTCCCGTTGTGCATCGCTGAATCCGCGCCGAGACGGCTCCGCGGACAGACGCAACAACGACAGGATGGGCACATCATGCGCACGGCAACCACCAACGATCGCAACACCAACACCAGCACCGCGGCATTCCCCCGCACCCCCGAGACCGCGCAACCACGGACAGCGCACGACGAAGGCGAAAAACGTGTGGTGAAGCTCAACGGCTCGGTGATCACCATGATCTACACCGAATCCGGCTGGGTGAACGTGAAGGTCGCATGAGCGCAAGGGACCTGCGGGTCCCTTTGGAAAACCCCAACACCCGGGCGGCTATCGCCGCAGGGCACCCGACCCCGTCACCGCCCGCGGCGGAAGAAGCGGGGCGATCACCGCAGGAATGAGCGCGAAGCGGCGGGCCCGGAGCGTCAGCGACCCAGTTGGGTTGGGGCTTCATCGCACCAGGTGCAACGCACTCCAACTGACGCAACTATTTTTTCAAATAGGGCGCTTTAGATCTTGCAATCGCCTGTACTCGAGCTACCTTGAACGTGTCGGCAGCGCAATCCGCAACGCCAAACTTTCCCCCGGAGTTCCGCCATGTCCATGTCAACCAACGACTGCATCATCAACGAGCGTGTGTTCAACGACCTGTTGTTCACGGCCTGGCCGACCATGATCGACCACGACGAAGTGGGTCAAAACTTCGACCGGTTTTTCCAGACGTACATCGCGATGTGCGACGAAGACGGCGCGGAGCATCCGGCGAGCGACACCTGGGAGTGGGAGGAGTTGAGCAGCGACATGCGGGAACGGCTGATGAGCATGATCGACGAAGGTGGTGGCTTCGCCCAGGACGCCCGGCGCCGCTGCTGAGCGATCCAACCCAAAGGAGAACCGCGATGCTCACGTCCCCCACCCCGATCGTTGATGACCTCACCGCCCTGTTTCCGACCACCGACAAGCGGGTGGTCCGGGCGACCTTGGCGGCGGTCACTGAGAACTTCGGGGTGGAGGACCATGACCTGAATCAGGACGACGGCGCGCGGTTTCGTCGCGCGGTAGAACACCTGCGCGGAGGATTCGGGCAGCAGTGGCAAGCGGACTACTTCGTTGAGGTCATGACGCGCGATCATGCACCCGCCACCGTGCTCGAACGGGAAGAGCGAATCGTGTGGGGCACGACCGTGCTGGTCGTTCAATCCTTCCTGGACGGCTTCGGGTACAACGAAGAGGAAGAGGAAGTGGGGTTGGTATTCTCATGGGCATTCGAGCGCAAGCCCGTTCACGAGGTGGTCAGTCCCGGCGATCTGATTCGCAGGCTTGAAACGTTGAGCGCGGACGGCAAGGCGCTGTCCGACAACCTGCAAACGCTATACACCGACTTGGTGCGGGACGCGCTGCGAAGCACCGTGGAGGCTGAACCCGACGAGGCACCGGTTCAGGTGCGAGCCCGCGTGCGTCTCTGATCGACCTCCTTCCTCGACGATCTCCGTTGGGCCAGCGGCAACGCTGATCGGGGCGATGCAGAGACAAAGGAAGGCCGGCCCCTCCGCCCACGCACAACACCGAACGCAGGTAAGGAAGCGGGGCAATCACCGCAGGAAGGAGCGCGAAGCGGCGGGCCGGGAGCGAAGCGACCCAGGTGTCGGGGTGTCATGCACCCAAGCCATACGACGAAAGCATCCTGTTAGTGGTAGAAAAATATTAAATCTCAGTGGCGCTTTAGATCTTGCAATCGCCCACCAGTACGGTAGTACTGAAGGGGTAGGCAACGCGTAGCGCGGTGCCACCAACTTCCCAGGAGACACCACCATGACCATGGCAACGCTCGACGAGTTCGTCCTCGCACGTTTGATCGAAGATTGGCCCGACACCATCACGCTCGACCTCATCACGTACACCGACAACGTTGATCGTCTGTTTGCATGCTACCTCGCACTGCTCGACGAATACGAATCGGACGACATCCCCGAGGACCTGAACGACGTGGACGCGATGCACGACCTTCGCGAAGCGCTGCGCGACCGGCTCGAGGAAATGGTCGAGGAAGGCGACGGCGTTGCGCACGCAGCGCTGCTGAACGGTTGAGCACAGGAGGCACCCATGACCATCCGACACCTGCCGACCGATGAAACATTGACCATGATCCGAGGCGCGCTCTGTGAAGCGTTTCCCAGCACCGAGTTCATCGCACAGGCGGCGCCCGGCGACCAGGGTACCCAGGTGACCATCGTCTGGATCGACGGTCCGATCAACGCGCAGGTGACCGACCTGATGAGGGTGTTCCACGACATTCGAACCGATCTTCTGACGCTGAAGCGGCTACCGTCGTGCCGTGCGATCGACGGGCATCCTGTAGCGTTCGGAGTCTGGATCAACCCCGTTCGATGGTTGAGCGAGGCGGCGCTCCACGATGCGGTGGAGGCGCTTCCGGGAAACGAAGCGAAGGCGGTGCTCGCGACGGAACGGCTGTTCGGGCCGATGACCTCGCGGGTGTTTCAACTCTCGGAAAAGCGATCGTACGAGCAGACGCGAAGCAGTCCGACGGTGTCGGCGGTGCAGATCCTGAGCGATGCGGCGTTTGCAGAACTGGTGGTGCTGCGCGAGGCTGCGGATGGGGAGGGCGTCAATGCACCGGCGAGGGAACGACGCCGGTTGTGAGCAACGCACGTCAGCGCGAACGTCAAAAGCGGATGGGTCGCATCCGCTCCCGGGCACCCGCCCCGTCACCGCCCACGGCGAAAGAAGCGGGGCGACCACCGAAGGAAAGAGCGCGAAGCGGCGGGCCCGGAGCCTCAGCGACCCAAGTGGGGTTGAGGTTTAGTCCAACGAGGTGCAACGCACCCCAAGTCGAAAAATATTTTCAAATGAGGCGCTTTAGATCTTGCAATCGTCTGTACTCGAGTTAAGTTAAAGACATAGGCAGCGCGCAACGCAACGCCAACCAACCTAGTTTCCCGGAGATCATCATGACCATCACCACCACCGAACTGAGCAACATCATCAGCAACGTCGCCGTCAGCCGCGAAGGCACGCTCGAAAACTATGTGAACGTTATCGACGAAGACGGTAACGAATCGGAAGTCGTCGAGGGCTCGTCGAAGTTCTACAAGCTCAAGGTCGAGGCGATGAACCGCACGTTCATCGTCGATGCCCACGAAGACCCGGACGGCACGATGGTCGTGCCGTCGAACGGCATGATCGGGGCAGAAGAACGTAGCGATGCAATCAACGGGTGCAAAGGATATTTCGACCTGATCAGCGCGATCTCGGGGAATCATCTCGGGATGTCCGCGGACGTGGATGACTACGATTCCGATGACGTCCCGGCCGAGGTCAGTGCTCTGCACGATACGCTGAAAGAGTACCTGGCGATGCACATCTGATCGCAAGACGCCGACGTTCTCCCTCGGAACAGCGGTGACGCAGGTTTGCCCGCCCTTGCCGGCGGGCTTGTGGGTACCAAGGTCCACATCAACGAGGCTCCCACCATGCGCTCTGTCACCCTTCCAATCCTTGACGGCGGACCGTCCGCACGTCAGAGAGCAGCCCGACAACTGCGGGAACAACTTGACGAAGCCCTCCGGCTTCTTCACGCCGACGAAGACTACAGTCGGAAGCTCCTCCATTGCGCGCGCAAGGGCGACGCGGCGCGTCTTGGGCAACTGCTCCACGACGGTCCGTTTCCGAACCCACTGACGATGTCGTACGGGCACCACGTCCCGCACCCCAGCATCAGCCACCGCCCGGTACCGAAGTGCTTGCGCCCGGATCTGGACGGGCTTCTCGAAACGATGTGCGCAGGCATCGTTGAAACCGGCCCGCGTTGTTACAGCCAGATCCCGCAGGCATACATCGAGACGCTGCACGTTCTCATCACCGAAGGTTGCCGAGATCGGACGATCAACGGACTCCCGCTCCACATAGCGATCATGAAAGCCTGGGGCAACGAGAAACGGTGCGGCGCGGTAGAGCGGCTGCTCAAGTTCATCGAGCGCTGGACCGACGGACCCGTTGAGCGCGAGCGATTGAGCGCGGCGGACGGCGCGAGACTTCTGAAGATGGACACGACGAAGCTCCGCTATGAGATCAAGAAGCACCGAATCCCGGCGGAGACGGTCAACGGTCGAAACACGTATCGCCGGTCCGACCTCGAATCGCTGGTCGTCCCGCGCTGCCCGCAAGAACGTCGGGGCAGAGCGTTCGACGACCTGGTGCGGGGCATGAGCAAGAACGTTCGCGGGCTGTTGAAAGCTTACGAAACGGTCCGCAGGCGGCAGGACTGATTCCCTGCAACACCTCAAGATGGGTCGCTGACGCTCCCGGGCACTTCACCCGCACACGCCCGAGGCGAGGAAGGCGGGCCACGGTGCACAACCCCAACGCCGCGGTCACCGACAAGGGCGGGGCTCCAGCCGCAGGCAACAGCGCGCAAGCGGGTCGCCCGGAACCGTAGGTTCCCATGTGCCTTTGACGTTGCATTCGATGACGGGGTGCCATGCACCTGAAACCCCCACGCCCTGGTGGCCATCGTTCCTGGTGGCCATCGTTTTTAGGTCAGGAAACACGCTTTGGCGTTGACTTAAAAACGGCTGGAGCTACTGTGATCTAACGCCTCCACACTCACTTCGCAACGAAGCACTGAGCCCGGCGCATTGACGTTCTCCCCGTTCCCCATCCCCGGATGGGTTTCGCGGTACAAGGCCGGGTGCAACGACACCTCGCCACAACCGCACGGAGAGGAGACCCACCATGGCAGGACCCAGACACCCCGTTCCGGAGCACTGGCTCCGCACGTCCGACGTTGCCCAACGCTTTCACGTCATGCCGTGTTCCGTCCGCCGTTGGCAACGCTGCGGGCACCTGGAGAGCACAATCGACCTGGCCGGGAAGCACCGGTTTGACCCGGTGCAGGTCGCAGCGTTCGACCCGATCGCTCACCGCAAACCGCCCGGCCCCGTTGGCCGCGTCGGCGAGCGGAACGGGTTGCTCACGACCCCGGAGGCGGCGGCAGTGATCGCACGTTCTACGTTCTACGTGCGCACTCACGCGAACGCGGGAGAGATTCCCTTCACCCGGACGGCATCCGGCGTCCGGCTCTACAACCCGGATGACGTCCAGGCGTTCCGCACGAAGCGCGAGCGCGCAGCGGCGGCCATGGTCTCGTTCAGTGACGCGGCGCGCCGGCTGGGCTTCAAAGGGCCTGCTCACGTCACGCGAATGGTCGGACGGGGCGAACTGCGGGTGGTGCTCGACGAGAGCGGGGTGCGTCGAATCCCGGTGAGCGAGGTCGAGCGAGTCATCGAGGAGCGCAAGGGGAAGCCCGTTCGGAGGGAGAAGCGTTTGAGCAGGGGAGGCTGAGCCATGGGCATCGAAACGAAAGCAGCACCGGAAGGATTTTTGACCGTCAAGGACATTGCAGACCGTTTGGGCGTAAGTCCTACCCGGGTGCATCAACTTGTGAGAGCAGGGCGATTGCGCGGCGGGATAACAATCAAGCGCTCGTTCTATTTCCCGCCCGACGTGCTCAACGCCAATGAACTGAGCGGCCGATGGCGCTACAACAGCGTACCGCATGGAGCGCCGGACGGATGGATGACGGTCATCGAACTCACGAAGCGGTTGGGGCGCAACCGGACGGGTTGGGTTTTGAAGGGCGTGAAGGAGGGCAAGATCCCCAGCGAGCGAATCCTGGGGCGCGTCATGTTTGCCCCCGAAACCGTAGCCACCCTCGTCGCTGCCAACGAGAAGAAGGAAAATCGGCGGGCGAAACAACGCGCTCGCGTCGATGCGGCGCAGAAGCTCCAGAACTGGCTTGAGCAGGGCTGGTTGACCTCGAAGGACTTATGCGAGCGGTTGGGTCTGACGCGACAACGTATCCACCAACTTCGCGTGATAGGACGTTTCCCAGGCGCCATCCGAATCGGCCCGCATTGGGTGTTCCCGAACGACGCGGTGGCGATCCTCCAGGCGATAAAACGGGAGCCGAAGGATCGGAAGTCGAAGGCACCCGGGGTGCGTGCTCGGATGCACGCAGACGGCTGGCTCACCGCGAAAGACGTGGCGGAACGTCTGGACGTGTCATACCACAACGTCTTTCATCTCACAAAATCGGGGAAACTGGCGGGGACGCAAAACGGTTCGCAATGGTTCTACCGGCCGAACGACGTGGAGGCATTGCGCGTGCAGCGGGAGCAGGCCGGTTTCGCGGCTCGGCAGCAACGGGAGCAGCGACCACGGGGGGAGACGGTCGAAACCCAGCGCATGCGTGCAGAAGGTTGGCTCAACACGAAAGACGTGGCGGAACGCCTCGGCGTGTCATACCGATCGGCCCTTAGCATCACAAAGTCCGGACAACTGGCGGCGACCCGGACGGGCACACATCTGTTCTACCGACCCGACGACGTAGAGACGTTGCGCGCGCAGCGGGAGCACGACGATATCGTGGCTTGGCAACAACGGGAGGACGTTCCGGGCGCGACGCAAGTCGGTGGGCGGTGGATCTTCCAGCGCTACGCGGTGCACCGGAGCACGACCGGACCCGGGGGCTCAAACCCCTGACGGTCGCATCCGCGCCCTGGACACTTCACCCGGGAAGCACCTGCGGTGACGAAGGCGGGCTCCATCGATCGGTGGGGCCCCTCCCTTTGCGGCAACGTGACGGCGCGTAGCGGTGGACCAGAGCGCAACAGCGCTCCAAAGGGGTGTGGTTTTCATACGGTCAGGTGCAACGCACCCCATGAAGCAAATATTTTTTCAAATCAAGCGCTTTAGATCTTGCCATCGCCTGGGCTCGAGCTACCTTAAAGGCGTAGGCAGCGCGCAACGCAACGCCAACCAACCTAACCTCCCCGAGTTCATCATGACGACCACCATCACCAACGTTCAACTCAGCGAAGAGGCCATCAACGCGATCATCAATAGCATTGTCCTGGACGAGATCGAGTCGTTCGACAACGAGCACGATCCCAAGGACTACAGCACCAACATCTACATCGAGGTCGCCATCGGGCAGTGGACGTACAAGGTCGCTTACCAGCGCGGGACGGACGACGAGGTGGTGGAACTGGCACCGTGGAATGATTGCGGCATGGCGGACGTCTACATCGAGGTCCTGAAGCTCACCGGTGAGTTCGAAGGGCAAGACGTGAACCAGGTGAGGGAACTGATCGACGATGGCTCGGTGTCGGCAGCGGCGCAAGACCTCATTCATGCGATCACGAGCAAACTCAACGAGGTGGCGTTCGAGGAGCAGTGCAAGTACGACGCTGAGCGTGAAGATTCGCTGATTGAAACCCCCGAGTTCGGCGTTGACGTGAGCGGCGGAATCTGCGACGTGGACAGCGACAAAGCGGTGATCCGGTTCAAGCACGCGAACACGACCTACGCGAACATGATCCAGTTCAACATCGCGAAGAAGGACAGGGAAGGCGAGTGGCAAAACGCCGGCGGATTCGATTGCTTCCATTTCCACCTCCCCGAAATCGAGGTCTACCGACGCTACTTGGGGCACTGATCCACCACCGGCAACGGCCCGTGCCCGCCCTAACCGGTGGGTTTGTGCGTACCAACACCTGGCTACGAGGTCCCCACAAAGGGTCGCTGACGCTCCCGGACGACCCGCCCCGGCTCCCGCCAACGGCGGATGAAGCAAGGCAATCCCACGTCAGGTGGCGATGCACCCATTGCGCCGAACCACGCTGAGTTAGTGGCAAATATTTTTTTACTCGACATGGCGCTTTAGATATTGCAATCACCAACCGGTACGGTAGTACTGAAGGTGTAGGCAGCGCGGAGCGCTGAGCCACCAACTCCCCCGGAGACACCATCATGCTGACGATCGACAACACCCGGACCCTCCAGATCTCCACCCACCGCATCGAACACCGTTTCATCGGGCACAACGGCATCACGTACCGTCGGGGTCTAACCCTCGCCGCTGCGATCGACGACGCACGTGCGACCCTGGGCGAGCCGATGACCAACGCTGACGAACTCGACGCCAACGGCTTCCACCTGGAAGTCCTGCAGAAGCGTGACGCTGACACCGGCGAATGGGTGGACGTACTCACGCAGCGGGATCGAGCCAGAAATGCCGTGTATTCGTTCATTTACCACGGACGGTACAGCGACGCGATGGCAGCGATTCGTGAGCGGTTTTGTGGGGAAGACCTGGCCGCGGTGCCGGAGCGCTATAACTTCGATCTCTGCGCCTGGCTGGGCGAGGTCGTCGGCTCGGTCAGGCGGCCCGAAGGTCGTTCAGCGTTCATCCGTCAACTCCTTACCCTCAGCGACCAGGATTCGATGGAAGCGTTCCACCACGTCGCGAACACCTACGGCGTTCAGCCCGACGTTTACGCGGACCTGGTGGACATCCTTCGCGCTGACCTCAACCGCGAGGTCTCGCTCAACGTGACACCGGGACTAAATATTTCCGGCGGGAAGGGTTCCGAGTTCATGGTTGGACCATTGTGGTTGGTCCTACTGCTGTGCGTGTGCCGGCCGACCCGGTCCAGTTCGCTCGGCGTTTTGGCATACAAGAAGTTGTTCACGGCTGACGATCTCGCGTGGATCAACAACGCCGCGACTCTGGCGGCGAAGCACGGTGCTGACCTCGGTCTCAGCAAGACGGTCACCTGGAAGTGCAACAAACCGGCTTTGCAGAAAATGGTGGCGAACATCGGGGCGCGTTTCTAACAAGCAGAAGCGCCGCCGACCACCTACTCGCCGACGAACGACGGGGTTCCGTGCAAAACCACACACATGGGTCGCTTCGCTCTCGGGCGACCCACCGCCGCTTCCCGCCAAATGCGGACGACTAGGTGGCGTTGCACCCAACACGTCGAGCCATGCAGAGTTAGTGGCAAATATTTTTTTACTCGACATGGCGCTTTAGATATTGCAATCACCAACCGGTACGGTAGTACTGAAGGTGTAGGCAGCGCACACCGCAATGCCCAACCAACCTCCCGGAGCATCACCATGACCATCAACTCGACGACCACCAGCGCACTTAGCTTCACGTCCGATGCGGGCGGCCTCCATGTGAAGGTTCCCTTCGATCTGAAGGACCATTTCAAGACCGCGTTCAAAACCGCAACGTGGGAAGGGTATGCGAAAACCTGGCGCTTGAACGACACGTCCGTGACCCGCAACAAGCTCACGAAATACATCGAAACCGTGATCACCACGGGCGTGCTCGCAGCGATCGAGAACAAAGAAGAGTTGGACGCGACGGAAGCGGAGATCCAGCGCTGGACGGCCGAACTGAATCAACGTAAAGCGCTGATCGAGCAGCAGGCCGAACGGCTGGGCGTGTTGGCCGTCCGTAAGTCGAAGTTGGACGCCATCATCGCGAGCTTCAAGGCGCTCCAGCCGGCGGTGGACGATGGCAAGGCCAAACTCGACGCTGAACAAGCGAAAGCCGCTGCGGTTGCAAAGGACCTGCGCGCAAAGGTCGATGAGCTTCTGTCGCCGTTCCCCCAGGCAGGCGCGTTGATGGATCAGGCACGGAAAGAATGGCGTCGTCTGGCGGCAGGCAAGTATCAAGCAAAAAGCGTGGTCGAACAAGCGCAGGCGGCGTTGGGTCGGATTTACGATCAGGTCAAGGCAAAGACCGGGGTCGGACTGGAAGCGCTGAACAAAGCATACATGTGCAACACGAATCGTCCCGACCGCGACGACATCGGCCGCGAGCTTGACCGTCTTTACACCGCCGTCGTGTTCCCGCCGGTCGAAGACTGATAAATCTCGCGACACTCCACCGTTCTCCCTTGGGCCAGCGGGAACGCTGGTCAGCGGGGTACAACGGCCGGATATTTCGGTCATGACCACCACCACGACAAGGAGACCACCATGACCACCACCATCGCATCACCCCCCGACCTGCTGCGCTCATCGGACGTGGCTGCGTTGCTCAACTGCACCTCCGGCTACGTTCGCAGCCTGGCGTTCGGCGGGGTCCTGCCGTCCACGACCGACGAGAAGGGCGCGCGACTGTTCCAGCGCGACGACGTCGACGCGTTCATCCGGAAGCGCGAGACCGACGACCGCGACCTGATGACGTTCGCCGAAGCGGCCCGGATCCTGGGCTACGCCAACACCTCTTCCGTCACGCATCTTGTCGAGCGAGGTGTCTTGCAGAAGCGGACCTACAGGCGCGTGGCGAAACGGGTCGCACGCGCAGACGTGGAGGCGCTGCTCGCGACGCGCGGCGGTCCGGTGCGACGCGGTGGGAAGGCGAAGGGCTGACCGGCACACCTGGTCGTACTGCGCTGCTCCAACATGGGAACCCGCCACCCGGCGGGCTTTCCTTTTGGCTCTGGTGGGCACGACGGGCACCTTGTGGGCAACCCCCGCCGGAGGCGAGGGCACTCAACCCCGTGACCGCCGACGGCGGAGGAAGCGGGGCTTCACAAGTGAACGAGGACCATCCGTGCGCGTGCGGGATGGCGCGAGAGCGGGGTGCACCGCGGCGTTAGCCGCCCAGGGTTTGGTTTGTTTTGAACGAGTAGGTGCAACGCACTCCACGACCCCGACACCTCTGCCGTGACTTACGCAACAACCAACCCCGGAATCATCTACAACCAAACCTCTCTGGGTCGCATCCGCTCCCTGGCACCCACCCCGCAGGCGCTGACGCGAGCAGCAGGCGGGCCACGCCGCGTGCATTCCTTGACCGCTAACGCGTTGTGTCAGACCTGGGGTGTGGTGCACCCAAAGGCGTTACAACTTGAGACAAACTCGTCCAACTATATTTTAAAAAGAGGCGCTTTAGATGTTGCAATCGCCTGTACTCGAGCTACCTTGACTGTATAGGCCGCGCACACGCAACGCCCAACCAACGCCCCGGAGTTCATCATGACCGCATTCACCGTCCCCACCTTCACCTGCCGTAAGACGTCGCGCATGGAAGCGATCTTCCTGGAGTGCGTCGAACGCGACGACCCGGACTGGGTACATCCCGACGCGAAGGACGGCGAGTATTTCGAGCACAACTTCATCGTGATGGACGCGGACGAAGTGGAGTTCGCGACGTTCCGCGACGAGGTGAAGGCAGCGTCCTGCATGGACATGATCGAGGTGGCTCGGGCGCACGTCGGCGAGAACGAACGCCGGAGCCGGATGGAGGACGTCCGGAAGATCTACGGCTTCCGTAGCGTCGATACCGTCGCCGATTTCTGAACCATCCCGAACGACCCGAAGACCCGCCAACGCAGCGGGTCTTTTCACAACAGGAGGAAACACCGTGGCAAAGCACCACCTGGCGGCCGGCTTCACCATTGCGCTGCTCGCAGCGCTCAGCACCCAAGCGTCCGCAGGGACGAAAACGGCGAGCATGTCCGTCGGCGTCACGATCGTCGATTCATGCACCGTCACCGCATCGACCCCCACGAGCGCACCCGGTGTTGCGTGCTCATCGAACACGGTCCAGCCGCAAGTGGTGCAACGCACCGTCGAAGCCCCGGATCAGCAGGAGCAGCAATCCACCCTCACCGTCGTCACGTATTGACGCACAGGGTGAACTGCACCTGGCGAACACGCAATGCACCTACCCGAAATATTTCGCCTGAACCTCTTGCGCAACGGTAAATCTAGAGCGAGACTAAATCAGTGGGTGATCGAACCCACCTCACGTTCGAAGAGGGCCAGCGGGAACGCTGGTTCTGCAGTACAAGGACCGACGTCTCGGTCCAACCTCGGAGCACCGAACGTGAGCACCCTGACCATTGAAGCACCGGACGAGCAAGTACCCATCGCTCTGACGGCTGAACAAGAACTCCGCTATGCCATCGCTTACGCAGACCTTCCCATGATTCAGCGGCTCGTCGCCGACATGGGCATCGACCTGCGCAATCAGGCCACCCGGCCGGCAGGCATCCCGTTCACGGTGATCAAGCATGTGGGGCCGCGCAAGACCAGCGCGCAGCACGGCGCTCTGACGTGGTTCTGCGAAAACGGGCTCTACGACGACAACTACAAGCTCAAAGCGGTCGTGCAACGCATGATCGCCGACGGCGTGGCCGCGTGAGGGGAGAGCCACCATGACGACCACGACGATGTCGCGCTGGATGAACGACGACGAAGTGACGCTCGCGCAAGCGGTGCGAATCCTAGGCCTGAGCAGCGCTCAAGAGGCAGCACGCTACATCAACAGCAAACGCATCGATCGCCGCAAAGCATTGCCCGATCGGCTGTCTGGAGCGGTTGCTGAGCAGGTCTACCTGCGGACGGACATCGAACGGTTGGCCCAGCATGTCGAAGCGGACATGGCGGCGAAACTTGCGGACCAGGCCGCGCGACGACTGGCCAACCTCCAGGCGGTGCACGCCGCGAAGAAGGTCAAGGCGGAGCAGGATGCGCTGGCGCCGTACGTCAAAATCGACGAAGCGGCAACGATCACCGGGCGGTCCACGGACGACCTTCTGTTCGACGACGAAGACCGACTGGCGTTCTACACGGACCCGGAAGGCGTGCGATGGTTCGCGAGGGACGACCTGGCAGCGTTCACGTTCACGGAGCAACAACGTTCAGCGGAGGAGCGGGCAGAGCGCGACATGCGTTCGGTGATTCAGGCGTTCACCCGACAGGCGGAGGAAGCTCGCGCGGCGCAATCTCGAGTGGAAATGCTCAGCATGCGGGAAGCGGAACACGGGGAGGAGGAGAGCGACGAAATCGTCAACGTGGAAGAACCGGAATCAAAGCTCAAAGCGGATGGGTCACTTCGTTCCCTGGCACTCAACCCGCGATCGCAGGGCGAGAAAGGCGGGCTCAACATCAGCAACAACCAACCCCCACACGCTCGCGGTCCAATCATGGACCGCTCGCGGGGCTGCGCCCCGCACCCCGCGCTGCGCGTGCTGGCGGCGCCGTTCCCGCTGCGCGAGCGGGGCAAGACGCTGATCGGCATCACCAGCATCGCGAGCATCACGCTGGACCGTCACCACCGTCACCAAGGAGCGCCGCCCCTCCTCGTTTGGCAGCACCCGGGGAGGACGGGAGTGCTTTGCACCTTGGGAACTGGACAACGCTGATCGGTTCGTTAAGGTGGGTTTCCGGCGATGCGTCGCGTTGCCAAAACACGAGGAGACCATGAGATGAGCACCGACTTCGATTTCAACAGCCTGAGCGACCAGAGCAACGAGCAGAGCGACGTCGCCCTCCACGAGGCACACGTGCAGGCTCGCGCCGACGTTGCACCGCTCGAAGAGCACGGCACGGGCAACGACCTGACCGGCACCATGGTTGCGACGGAGGATTCGCCCGTCGCTTCGACCGGCAAAGGCAAGCACGGCAAGAAGCACCACGACGAACCGGCTCCCGCTCCAATGGCGGACGTCGAAGAAGTGGACGTCCTGGTCCCGCTGGCGCCGACGCACGACGAAAACAAGGGCTTCATGCGATTCATGCCGCCGCTCGTGAAAGAGATGAACCGGCGGGGCGTTCCGTTCAAGCTCGACGGGGCGACCGGCGACATCACGATCGCGGGGTTCTACCGCTCCAGCGGTGTGTCCCTCGAGATCGGGGACGGCGATGCCATCACCGCCGTGGACCGTCGCAACGCGCGCACCAACGTCACGTCGTTCGACGACCTGGTGCGCTTGAACTACGAATGGTGGATCCGCACGAACGGGCGCACCGGCGAGAACCATCAGAATCCGGACCGGCCGTGGCTCGACGAGTTCCTGACCCGCGGCATGGTGAAGCGCCAGGTGATCTTCGTCCCGCGCGACGACGCACCGGGCAGCGAGGACTGATCAGGCAGGACGGTCAGCAGGGCATTAGGCAAGACGGTCGCGCAAGCGGCCGTTTTCCTTTTTGGGAAGAGGAAACCCGGAACCGTCGAAACCCCAAACCCCTCCCGGGGCGCTTCGCTTCCCCGGCACTCAACCCGGGCAGCACCTCCGGTGACGGGCGCCGGGCTCCATCGAATCACTGGACACCACCGTTGCCGTGGACCGGCGATCACCACGCAGCCGGGACAGGAACGACCATGGCCGGGGCCATCATGCGAAGGCCGGAGGGCCGGACACCGGCAGCACGCCACACCCGCCGGCCGATGGGACAGCCGGGGCCGAAGGCGAGGGCGCGTGAGCGGGGTGCCCCGCGGCGCAAGCCGCCCGGTTTGAGATGTTCCAGGCCGGGTGCATCACCACCTGGGGATGGAACCACCGGTGCATCTGGCAATCCAAGAGGTAATGCAGTAGCGTACAGACATCACCCCACCGCCCCGCAGGAGGCGACCATGCGCTTCACCACCGATCACCACCACCGCTTCACCAAATCCGCACGCTCGACCGGGATCTCCGTCGTCTTCGCAGCAATGGTCCTGCTCACCGCACCGCTGGCGCACGCGTCACCCACCGCGGGCGACACGTGCGCCCCGGTGGCGACGCAACAGATCGACGGCGTGACCTTCCCGGCGGACTTCCCGCGCGCATCGTTGAACACGCTCAAAGTCTCCACCCCGTCGTCCTTCCCGATCGGGGACGACCAGGCGATGCAACGGGCGACGCCGCGCAACACGACGGCCATCACAAACGATCTGTACGTCCCGGGGAAGATCCAGGGCGTCAACGGGGAACCGCCGCTCGCGCATTGTCGGAACCTGGCGAACGGGCAACGGCAGTGCGTCACCCCTGCGCCGGCAGGCGGCTGGTGAAACCGGCGGGTGATTGCTGATTGGACGATCGGGGGTGGGGAAACGAAGGAACGAGAGCCGGGGACGTCCCGGCTTTTTTGCGCCCGGTGAATCCGTCAGCACGGCGCGCAGGCGCAGGGTCGCTCCGACGAGGTGTGCGGTGGACACCTCGCGTTGAACGGACTCGTTCAAGTCTTTTTATGTCGCAAAGGGCTTGCTATTCTCCACCGGTACGAGAAGATGGTTCATGGGCAGCGCGGAACGCACGCAACGCCACCGACCTCTCGGAGTTCACCATGACCACCACCATCGCCCCGCTCAACTGGCTGACGATCACCGACGTCGCCGAACGTCTCAAGCTCGACCGGGGCATCGTCAAACGATGGACGGTCAAGAACGTGCTTCCCAGCGCGCTGGACCGGAACGGATTACGCCGGATCGATCCGAAGGTCCTCGCGTCGTTTGTCCCACCTGCGCGTCGCGGGCGCGGACGTCCCGTGCTCGACGTGGGCGACCGGATCAAAGTCATGGACGCGGCGGTGCTGGTGGACCGCTCCCCGGACGTCCTGTGGAAGGCGATCCAGGCGGGGACGTTGAGGGCGAGTACGACGAACGGTGTTCTCGCGATCGAACCGCAGGATCTGAACGCGTACAGCGCGGCACGTGCGGAAAAAGCCGCAGGCTTCCCCGGCGCGGCGTTGGTGACGTTCGCAGAAGCAGCACGGCTGATGGGCTACGCTCAGCAGACCCAGGCGCATCGTCTGGCTGACGCGGGGCGTCTGACCGTTGTGCTCGACGAGAACGAGAATCGCCGGCTGATCCGCAAGGAGGTGGAGGCGCTGGCGAAGGCGCGAGCAGCGAAGAAGAAGACCCGTTGAACGACGGGCACTGGAGAAAGTCGGGAACCCGTGAACAACCCGGCACCGGCGCAAACACCAAAACCTCTGGGACGCTTGCGCGTCCTGGGCATCCACCCGCGCTGACACCTCCGGTGATGAAGGCGGGCTCCCCGGATCAGGTGGTGATGCACCTGTCACCCAACGACACTGAACCAGCGCATCTAAAGCGAAAGGCTGGAACCGGCGAAAACACCAAACCCATTGGGACGCTGCGCGTCCTGGGCACCCACCCGCGATCGCACCTCCGGTGATGGAGGCGGGCAGGATGCGACGGAACGGAGCGCGTGAGACCCGACGACTGAGGCGGTGAAGCACCCGGGACGCACCTATCGAACCGAGTTAGTGGCGGAAATTTTTTTACTGGTGGTGGTTCATTTAGGTCGCTAAACGCTTGCTTTAGTTTGTACTCGAGCTATCTTGAATGTGTAGGCAGCGCGACACGCAACGCCACAACCACCCAACCACTCAGGAGTTCATCATGCGTCACACCCTCAAAGACATCACCATCGGTCTGGTCTTCGCAGTTGCAGCGCTGACGCTCATGGCGCTCGTCATGGACGGCTTGCACATCCCCGCAGCGTTGCGCCATGACCTCGCATGGTTCGTGATGTTCAGCGTCGGGTCCATCGTCTTCGTCGGTTTGGCGATTCCCCTGTTCCGTCCGTTCGCACGTCGCACGGTCTAACGGACAACCCAGGTTTCTCGAACACCACCGGCGGCGACGCTGGTGGTGTTTTTCCCAGGCACCCTCGGGGTAATGGCAGGGCAGGCGGGTGAGCACGAGCAGGAACCGGCGCAAACACCAAACCATTGGGACGCTTGCGCGTCCTGGGCACCCACCCGCACTCGCACCTCCGGTGATGAAGGCGGGCTCCTTCTGTCAGGTGGTGATGCACCCAGTCTCGTTCTTCCCGACCCGACTTAGTGGCAAATATTTTTTTACTGTCGGCGGTTTATTTATGTCGCAAAACGCTTGCTTTTTTGTACAGGTACGAGAGACTGAATGTGTAGGCAGCGCGACACGCAACGCCACAACCACCCAACCACCTAGGAGTTCATCATGCGTCAAACCCTCAAAGACATCACCATCGGTCTGATCTTCGCAGTTGCAGCGCTGACGCTCATGGCGCTCGTCATGGACGGCTTGCACATCCCCGCATCGGTCCGTCACGACCTCGCATGGTTCGTGATGTTCAGCGTCGGGTCCATCGTCTTCGTCGGCTTGGCGATCCCCTTGTTCCGTCCGCGCGCACGTCGCACGGTCTAACGGACAACCCAGGTTCTCGAACACCGCTGGCGGCGACGCTGGCGGTGTTTTTTCAAGGCACCACGCGGGGGACAGGGACAAGCAAGTAGACAGGCAGGAGGGTCTTCATCCGGGCGACGACGCAGGGAGACCCACCACGACGAAGCAGGACACGAGCGGGGATGGGAAGGACATGCTCCGCAGGAAAGGGCGCGAAGCGGGTCTCCCCCCGTCTCCGGTTGATGGGGGCGATGGGGTGGGTGGTGGCGACAAGGGGGAGCGCAGGAGCGCATAAGCGGAGGAGGAACGGGATGCAGGGTGCGATGCACCTCAGAAACTTTATTTTCAGTTTGGCGGTCTGGATACCCGATCTGCTATTGACTTATAAATCCCTGGAGCAATGATTAAGTAAGGGGGAAGCAACGCAGACCCCGCAGCAGATCACCAGGAGCACCATCATGACGACCACCACCCTTCGCACAAACGCTTTCCCGTCGAACCCATTGTTCGCGGCGCTGATGAGCAGCACGGACTTCGACACAATCACCGGCTTGCTCCGTCTGACGCACGGCGCGGAACGCACCGCTCTGCTCGCGGACACGGACAACGACGGCGACACCCCGCTGATCAAAGCAGCAAAGCGTGCACCCTGGAAGGTGGCGAACGGCTTGCTGGCGGTCGGGGCGGACGTGAACGCGTCCAACCGGGAAGGTCGCACGGCGCTGCACTACGCGGTGGAACGGGCGGACGACGTGAACCGCGACTGGCTGGTCGGTCTGCTGATCGCTTACAAGGCTTCTGTGAGCATCGCGGACAACAAGGGCACCACGGCTTACGACCTGCTCGAAGCGGCAGGCTATAAGAAGCTCGACGCTCTCACGATGGCAGCGTAAGAACATCCGGCAGGGGAGGACGAACGGCAGTGGAGGAGGAGAACCCGCGCAGACGGGATCGCAACCGGCAAAGACCGGAAAGCGGAGGAGGACCACAAAACACCCGGCGAACGATCGGGTGGAACGGAGGACGTGAAGCACCGCGCAGACGGTGCGACGAAGGAGGAAGACACCGCACAGACGGTGACAGGAAGAGCGGGACCAAGCGTCCCGCTTTTCCTTTTGTGCGATCGACACCGATAGGCAGATGGGTCAGGCAGGAGAGGTGGAGCATTCCGAAGCACCGCGGAGGGCGCGGTGGCTCACCCTATCGCGGGTGCTCGCGGGGCTGCGCCCCGCACCCCGCTGTACCCACATTGTTCTGGTTCTGACGGAACAACGGGATCGTTCTGTTTTGCTCGATCCCATGACCCCACCCCACACCCACCGCTGGGTCGCATCCGCTCCGTGGGCACCAACCCGCAGACGCTCGGGCGCTCGAAGGCGGGCAGGTCCGGGTGATGGTGTGGGGATCACCGGACCGTTGAGCATTTCCAGTGTCAACGGTGGACGAACAACCGACGCTCAAGGGACTGCTTTGACCAGGGGCACGGCGTCAACGTCTGGACGTGCACCATGGGCACCTTGTAGCGCTCGTCGTCGTGGGGAAACTCCACATCGCGCCACGAGAACGCGGGAAGGACTGGCACCACGGTGTACCCCATCTCTTCGAACAACCCCGCAAGCTCCTCGACCCCAGCAGGGTGCGAGCGGTACACCCGAAACTTCCCCCACGCTTCCCGGACGCTCGAGTCGTCCCGGAACGCCTGGCGTTGGGCAAGCAGTTCACCGTCGGGCACCAGACCACGTCGGACATGGCGATTCAACGTGCGAAAAGCGATGGCGGCGCTGTGCTTCGCTTCTTTCGTCGTTGCACGCTCCGATTGGCGTTCGAGCATCGCAACACGTCGGTCCCGATCCTCGGCGGTCATCGAAGACCCGCGCACGCACAAAACCGACCAGTGCTCGGACGGCACGGTGAAATACGCTGCGACCTTCGGCTCGCTTAGGGTCTTCTCGGTCACCCCCACGGGAACGAACACGTCGGCATGACCGAGGTGGTTGTGCAGCAGCGGGCGCAACCACCGCACGACGTGGTGATTCTCAGGGAGGAACGGCTGGTCAATCTCAACGACGGGCTTGTCGATCATGGCGTGACCTCTTCGAAAAGTGCGGCGATGGACGCACGGGCTTGCACAAAACCGTCGTGCACGGGGCGGAGCATCGCGCTCCGCTGCTCGTCGCTTTTCAGTTCGCGCTGCAGGACCTGCGCTTGACCGGACCACCGCGCAACCCGACGGGCTTCCTGTTCCCACCGGCTACCGGGCAGCACCACCGACCAGCGTTCCTGGTGTTCCGCGTCCAGAGTCGGGCGGAAGGGCAGGTAGACCCCGGCGGCGAGACCGGGAAGCTCGACCGCGTGGAGCAGCACGTTCTGCTCGATCAACATCCACGCTGCGGCGTGGAAGGCATCGTGCGGCACCTCGACCACCACCAGGTCCCCACCGTCGTTCGAGACCTTCCCACCGAACCCCATACGCAGCGAGAGGACGACCTCACCCCGACGCTCCCGGGGAAGCGTGAGGGGGTTCCAGGCGAAAAACCCGGAGGTGGCGAAGCACCCAGCGAAGGCGCGGAAGCGCGGGTTCTCCCACCGAGCGTCGAACACACGTTCTGCTGCACGTGTTCCCTTCACGGACAGGGGCAGCACGTGGTTTCCGGCGTAGCGCAGCGCCTTGCGGCGGTTCCGGGCAAGGAAAGCGGGGCGCACGGCACGACCGAAGGTGATCCAGTCCCGATCCCCTTTTTCCGCGTAGCAGGTCGTACAGGCGAGCACGAGGTTCGGAAGGGTGGTCGAACCTCCGGCGCTCAACGGGATCAGCGTGTCCATGACCGCTCGACCACCGGCGGCACCGTCGAGCGACAGGGCGCGACCGCAGTACATGCACCCACCGGCTGCGTGGCTCTTCACATACGCGCGAACCCACCGTTTGTCCTCGATGCGCTCGACGCGCTGCATCGCGATGCGCACACCCGCGAGGAACGCCTCGCGCAGCGTGGGGATCACCGGCTCATCGTTGGGATGGTCCTGCTCGAACGCGCTGGCGTCGTGCTGGTCGTCGTCATGCTCATCGAACACGGGAAGGCGGTGGGTCGTCTTCCGGTTGAACACACTGCTCATCGTCGTCCTCCTGGTTTGCGTTGGGTGCTGTGCACCTCGTGGATTTACATTAGCAGCGCGGGCGGATCGCACAAGAGCATGAATGCACCTGTCATACGGTCAAACGATCGCGGAAGCGCGGGGCTGGCTCCAACGGATCGGCGAGGGCTGATCAAAAGGCATGGGATTGTCATACGGTCAAACTACCCGGGAAGCGTTGTTGCGTTCGCGCTGGTGCGCGGAGGGTCGTACACCGACCATGCTGGTGTCATACGGTCAAAGGACCCGTGAAGCTTGGCGTGGGGCGCTGACGCGCGTGGCGTTTCGGAGGCAACCGGAGGGCACGGCGTTGCACCGGGAAAGGGGAAAGGCTGACCCGCAACGCGCGAGCGCGCGGTGCACGTCGAACCACGGCAGAAGCGGAGGCACGACCCGGGAAGGAGGGAAGGCGGGGCGCGGTGAACCGCGTGCGTCGCTGTACCTGTACAGGCGACGGGAGGTCGGAGCGCTGCGCGCTGGGGTGTTGCACCAGGCGCTGACGCGCGAAGGGCGGTGCACCACGTAACGGCAAGGGCTGGACCGGACCGCTGCGCGGTGAAGCGTTGCTCCATCGCTCGCGCGATCCGGGATGGCAACGGCACAGCGACGCACGCTCACCGGCTGCGCGGGGGCGACGGGCGTTGCGCTGCGAAGGCGAGAGGCTGGACCCCGGAAGGGCGGAGAGGCTGGACCCAACGACGCAGGGGCGGTGACGGTCTGGCGAACGCTGGCGTTGCGGATACCGTCAGTCCTGTCACTCACGCGAAGAGGCGATGCGATCGTGAAACGGACAGGGTGATCCACAGGGTGGAGGGGGAGAACGGGGTGATCCGAAGGTCAAAGGAGGGGGTGTGATTGGTATCGAACGCTTCACGGATGTCATCGGAAAAACGGTGATGTCATCGAAAAACGTGAGCTATCGATTCCCAATCACCACAGACCTGTCCCACCTCCGGTGGTTATACGCGAACCCTGAAAAGCACGCCGCAAGCCTTGCCCTGCGCGGGCGGCGGCGTAAAACGCGGCGTAAGACGGAAACGCACTCAAAAGCCTGCGCGCCCTTGCTGGGCTTGCGAAATAACGTGATACAGCGTTGACAGGCGGGCGGCGTTTGCTATTGGTACGTAGGTGCAACGCCACCAGGAGGAGACCATGACGACCGACACGAAGATGACCGACATGCACACGTTCCGCTCGACAAAGCGCGGAACGGTGCTCATGAAAAAGCAGGCGGAGGCGGAGGGCTACTCCAGCGTCGGCCTCTGGCAGCGCGACACCCTTCTGAAGGCAGCGGAAGGCGGGGACGTCGTGCGCGAAGCCCTGCAACCCGTGCTCGATGGCGCGCAGCAGGGCTACGTTGACTTGGCGCAGCAGATCAGTACGAACAACGCAAAGCAGGTCGAGCGCGGGCTGGACCAGTTCGCCAGCGCTTGCACCGCTCTCGTGACGCAGGTCGCTGCGAACACGGCCAAGCAGATCGAGCAGGGGAACGCACGGCTGAGCGCTTCTATGGACGGGCGGATCGACGAGGCGGTTCAGAACGGCCTTCGCCTCGTGCTCGCACCGCTTCTCCTCGGCATCAAGAACGAGATCGCGGCGCAGCGGAAAGAAACGCACGACTACCTGCAGAGCCTGCTGGGGGTCAGCGACATGGAGCCGCCGGCGGACGGGGCGGGCATCGGTTCGAACACCCCGGTCCCCAGCAGGGTCGCGTCCTCCACGTCGATCGTTGAGGCAGCACTCCGGGCGTCCAGCGCCGGTGGTTCATCCGGACGGCAGTGAGGCGCACCATGGCGACCCCGATGCTCACCACCGACAGCGACAGCGGGTACGACGATCTGACGCCGTACCTGATGGACCTCGCCCGGACGATGGAGGCGGAGAAGGGCCGGACGGGGTCGTCCCACGTTGGCACGCCAACCAAGGACACGCGCGTGGACGTCGAACCGACCGACGCTGCGCGCGTTCCCGCCAACCCGGGGAAACCGGTTCTGCAAAACCCGATCCGCAGCCAGGTGCGCTTCACCCTAGCGGTCAGCGGGTCGGTGGATCCCGTTTCGCTCGGCGCGCTCCTGATTCTGATCGGAATGCTGGTCGCGATGATCGCGGTCTGACCGGAGCCCTCCGGGCAAACCCCGCCGGAGGCGAGGGCACTCAACCCGGACCACCGCAAGCGGGCGGCGCCGGGCTCCATCCGTGCGGTCACAGGCGTCAGCGAGTGCCCGAAGCCGAAGGCTTCCAGTGGTTTGTGGCCGGTTCCGGGGTTGGCACCCGGGTCCCGGCATCGCCCATCCCTACCTCTCTCCGGTCTTTCAGGTGCAAGACACCCTGGTAACACCCCGAACCGCTTGTGTAACGCGGTGGGAGCGCTATACCTGGTTACCCATACGCCAGGAGACCGACATGGCCTACACCCTCAAACCGGTTCGCTACTTTCTCGCATCGCCCCCGAAGAGCCTCGACAACGACCAGCCGTACGTAGTGTTCGGCACGCCCCTGCTCGCCGGCTTCGTGGCAGGAACCGCCGTGTTCGCCGGTTCGATGGGCGGGCTCTGGTACCTCGCCGGGCACACCGGCTGGCTCGGGGGCGTGGACAACATGACGCTGGGCGACCACCTGTTGTGCTGGGGCAAGGCGGCGGTGGACCTGCTGCTCCGCCACAAGCGCCCGTACGAAGCGCTCGTGACGGAATACATGAACGGGCTCGACCTGATGTCCTGGTGGCTCATCAAGGGCAAGGCGCTGCTCTCCGCGATTCCGGCCACGGGCGTCGCATGGTGGCTCTTTCGCAAGATGTGCAAGCGGCACGTTCACGAGGAGCAGATCGGCGGTCTGGAGTTCATCACCGGGCCGAACGCGAACGGCGAGGCGGTGAAGGCGGTCGAAAAGCTCAACGGACGGACCGAGTCCGACCGTCATCGCTGGTGGCGCGAGCACGGCTTCCCCCTGAAACCGGTTGGGCTGGGCCGACCGGGGTTGCTGCGCATCCACCCGGACCTGCCCGCAGTGAGTGAGCGTGCGCTCTCCCGGTCGTTGCTGGTGCTCGGGTCCGCCGGTTCGGGCAAGACCGCCATGCTCTCGCACATGTTCTACGAAGCGATGGCGGGCAAGCACTTCCTGGTGGTGCTCGACGTGAAAGGCGACCTGACCTACGTCTTTCAGAAAATGGCGAAGCGCCTGAAGCATGGGAAGAACCGGGTCGCGGTCATCTCGATGTTCAGCGATGAGAACCAGGGCTGGGCGATCGGGGAGGACCATCGGTTAGCGGCGGACGCGGACCAGCACGCCGAGCGTTGGGTGCTTGCGGGCGATGGGAACCCGATCTGGCACACGGGCGGGCGCTTGGGTTTCTCGGTGCTTGAACAATCCTTGATCAACGAATACACATTGGCCCGCGCACTCCATGAGCAGGCGATGGTGGCATGGGAGAGCCGGCGTGACCACGCGGCACTGGTCGGCCGCACCTTCGAGGAAAAACCTCCGCGCGCACCCGTGGCATGGCACGCGGGGCACCTCGCCTTTCGTCTGTCCACGTACGGGTTGGACAAGATCGTGGAGATCGCGACGGTGCTCGACCCGATCGCAGCACAGGTCTACAAAAACTACGAGACGAATACGGCGGTTCAGAGTTTTGAGACGACCTTCCGGGCGTTCGCAAAACCCCTCGTGAACATCGGCAACGCATGGGGCGACGCGGCCCCGGGCAAGAAGCAGCGCGACCGCATCTCGCTGCTGGATTTTGTGAACGGGATGGACAACCCGAACTACAAGGGTCCGCGTGTCCTGATCCTGCGGTCGAACGAGCGGTACGAGGAGATGTCCCGCGGCTACATCTGCGCGATGCACGCGTTCCTGACGGAGGCGGTGCTCGCCCTCCCAAACAACCCCGCCGGCAAGCCGGGGCGAAACCTGCTGGTGTTCCTGGACGAGTTCGCCGCGTTGGGCAAGGGCATCAAGCCCAGCATCGAGGCAGCGCTCGCCCGTGGTCGGTCCAAAGGATTGAAGCACATCATCGCCACGCAAACGGAGGCGGCGCTGATCGAGATGTTCGGGGAGAACGGCCTGAAGGCGATCAAGGACAACCTCGGGCTGAAGGTCTACGCGATGGCTGGGAGCAACGAAAGCGCGGCGGACATCGCAGCAACCTTCGGGGTGAAGAAGATGAAGGTGAAGCGTCCCGGCGACGACGAAGCCACGTTCCGCGACGATCCGGTGGTGGAGTCGACCTTCCTTGGCTCGTCGGACAAGATGGGCCCCCAGGAGAAGGGGGTGAAAGCGATCGTGCAGATCGGCGACAAACTCCTGCACCTCGAATGGCCTTTCGCCGACGAAGCGAAGGTTCCCCAGGCACCGTCCGATCTTCCTCCTGAAAAACCGGCGGCATGGATGACCGGCGGTCCGACCGCACCGCTCACGGACTACAACCCGTGGCCCGACGGTGCTCCGGTGATTCACCGTCCGATCGACCTGTCCAAACCCATCGACACGGTGTCCGCAGCGGACGACGGCGTGGGCGGCGGTCCGTCGATCACCGTGACCACGGTGGGCACTCCGGAGAAGAAGGGCCTCAGCATCGACCCCCACAGGGCACAACGCCTGGCGGAAGCGCTCGCGCGCAACCCGCTGGCGCGTTCCCGCAGCGACACGCAGACGATCGACGAGGAGGCGCAGAAGGGCTCGCCCGAATACGAAGCGGCGGTCCGGCAGGCGATCGAGGACCAGCGAGCGGCGGAGCAGAACGGCGACTGGCAGGAGCAGCCCGAACAGAGCGAGGGCAACGCGATGCTGTTGGAGGTGGCCACCGACGCGGCGCTGGACGCGGTCTTGCCCGGCGCCAAGTTTGCGCTCGACGCTTTGAAGATCGCGGAAGGGCTTCAGGGCCCAACGCAGAACGTCGAGACCCGGATCGACAGCGTAGGGGACGTGCGCACCGTCACGGTCACGGCCCCGGTGGTGACGCAGGAGGTCGAAGTGCCGGATAAGAGCCCGCGACAACTTCAGGAGGAGCAGGACCGCGAGCGCGACCGGATTCTCCGGATGCGCGTGGGTCTGACGGTCCGGCCGGGCCTTGAACGTTGACCGGCGCCCCCGGTTTGGTAACGTTGAAGCACAGATCGGCGCACCGTCGTCCGGCTTTGCGCTTTCACAAATCAGGGTGATTTGCACCCGATACGGCAGGAGACCACGACCATGATGACCGTCCAACCGCTGAACCCGAAAGGGGAAAACAAGAACGGCATGTCCGCGCGCCAGTATTTCGAAGCGGTGGAATACCACCGTAACGCGTTGACAGGCGAGATGTACGCACCGACCACATGGCACGGACGTGCTGCGAAAGAACTGGGCCTGACCGGCAAGGTGAACTTCGACGACTTCGAGATGTTGTTCGACGGGATCGATCCGACAACGGGAAACAAGCTCACGCAAAACGCTGGGCGCGACGATCGTCGTCCCGGTTGGGACCTGACGTTCTCGATGGAGAAGTCCCTGTCGATCGTCTACGAAGATCCGACCACGTCGCCCGAGGAGAAAGAGAAAATCCTGAGCATTCACCGGGCGGCGGTGGAGATGGCACTCAACCACCTCGAAACGCTGGCGGAGGTGAAGACCGGGAAAGCCGGGCTGGACCGTCGTGGCAACGTTGGGTTGGTCTTCTCGTTGATCGACCATTTCACCTCGCGAGCGGGCGATATGGACGGGCACACGCACGCCGTGCTGCACAACGTAGGCTTCACGACGGACGAGGACGGCACGCTCCGCTGGAACGGCATCGACGCAGCGTTTTTGAAGGAGAACGAGCGTGGGATCGGCGCGTTCTACCGGGCGGCAGCGCAGTGGGGCTTGAAAGAGCACACGGACCTGAAAATCGACCGCGTTCGTGAACTCGACGCCGAGGGTTTCGAGACGGGGGAGGTGTACTACCGGGTGGCGGGCGTCGGCGACACGGTGCGTGATCATTTCAGCAAGCGTACGGAAATGATCGAGGACTACATGGAGAAAAACGCGGGCGTCGGGCGCCAGGCGGCGAACCTCGCGACGCGGCAGGCGAAGGACGAACTCCCTTACGACGAGCAGCAACTGAAGTGGGCGAAGGAGTTTGAAGACCTGCGCGCTCAGAAACCCCACCTCGTGTACCAGAACCGTTCGGACCTGAGCAAGGCGACTTCAAACCTGACCTCGCCGGAAAACCAGCCTCGCACGGACGAGCAGATCCTCGAAGCCTGCCTCGAGAAGCACTCGTTCTTCACCCGGGGCGAACTGCTCCGCCAGGTGTCGCAGGAGTACGGCGGGCACATGTCGCCGAAGGAAATCCTGCAGTACACGAACCGGATGCTGGCGAACAACGACCTGGTGGAATACTACGCCCGCGACAAGCACCAGCAGCACCAGTTTTCCACGCCCAAGATGCGGCTCGCCGAAGAAGCGGTGAAGCAACGAGCGCTGGACCGCAAGGACGACGCGAGCGTTCGGATCGACCAGTCGTACCTCGACGCGGCGGTGGACCGCTTCGTCCAGAAGAACGGCTACCGCCCATCGGACGAGCAGTTGGAAGGTGCACGGCACCTCGCGGTCACCAGCGGCGGCACTGCGGTGCTGAGCGGCTACGCAGGCGCCGGGAAAACGTCGGGCATGTTGCTCACGAAGATGGCGTACGAGGATGCGGGCAAGACCCTGCTCGGCGTTTCAACGGCAAATGCAGCGGCGAACAAACTGGCGCAGGACGTCGGGATCGACACGATGTCGTCCATGGCCATGCTCCGCGACCTGGAAAACGGAAAACTTTCGTTCACGAAAGATCACGTCATTGTCTTCGACGAAGGCGGTATGGCCGGTATGCACCTCGCCCACATCCAAAAGTACGTGGACGAGGCGCAAGCCAAGCTCATCGTCTTGGGGGACTGCCGGCAGTTGCCCCCGGTCACCGCGTCGAATCCGATGCGCCTGATGACCGACGTGATCGGCGACGCGAAGCTCACCGAGATCATGCGTCAGAAGTCGCAAAAGAACCGCGACATCGCCGCGACGTGGTACGGCATGAAGAACGAGGACGGCAAGCCGGACGGCCAGCAGATCATGCGGGAACTGATGGTCAACGATCACATTAGGACGGCTCGGAACGACCGGGAGGCGATGAAAGGCCTCGTGACGGCTTACTTCGACGACCCGCGCGCGATCGAGCAGAAGATCGTGCTGGGCGGCACGCGGGCGGAGGTCGCGGGGTTGAACGAATCGATCCGGGCGGGCTACCGCGAGAACGGGACGCTGGAAGGTGATGATCACGCGATCCGTGCGATCGTGGACGGGCAATACCGGGATCTGAAGTTGGCGGTGAACGATCGCATCCGGTTCAGCCGGCGGAACGACGATCTGAACGTCGTGAACGGTGACGGGGGCGTGGTGACCGGAATCACGGCCAAGGAAGACGGCAGCGGGCACGTGCTGAACATTCGGCTGGTGTCGGAAATCGACGATCGGAACGGTCGCGAACTGACCGTGGACACCAACGACTTCCGCTCGCTCACGTACAACTACGCGATGACCACGCACAAATCCCAGGGCCAAGGGGTGGACAGCGTCTACGCGTTCATCGGTGAGCGCGGCGCCACCATGATGGACAACAACATGGGGCTCGTGTCGTACACGCGGCACAAGGTGGACTACAAAGTCTTCGCCTCCGACGCGACGATCAACGGCTACGTGGACGAGCACGGGGCTCGGCGTGGTGGCCTGGCCCAGCAGTTCAGCGAAATCACCGTCAAGCTCACGACGCAAGACGTGGCGATCTGTGCGAACAAGCCGGCGTTCTCGGACGTCATCGAAACAGAGGGCGGGTCGATCACGCAGCGGATGGAAGCGATCCGCGTCCAGGCGATCGAACAGGCCCGTCGCGTCGAGGAGCAGTCCCTGGCAGCGCGCGCCGACGCCATCGCGGCGATGGACCGGGCCATGCGTTTGGAAATCGGTGAGCGGGAGTCGACGCAGGCTCAGGCCAGCGCGTTCGTCCAGAACCTGCCGGCGATCGCCGAACGGCAGGCGCAGCGTCCGGAAGCAGGTCCGGTCGTACAGTTGGTCAAGGCCGTGGACGCGTTCTACGACGGTCGCGACGAGCGCGATCGTGAACGCGGCGAACTTGAACTGGTGGAAGCGGCGGGGCAGGCGCGCGCGACGACGAAAATGCTCGTGCGCGTTCCGGACCCGGCGGAACCGCAGCACCCGGTCGTGTCGGGCGACGTGGAACAGCCGATCCTGGCGACCGGTGAATCGTCCGCGCCCGTTCCGGCAATGGTTCCGCGTGAGCAACGTCCTGCGCCGGCACGGGACGAGGAAGGCTACGTCTCGCAAGCAGTGCGCGCGGTGGACCGGTGGTTCGACGACATCGACGAGCACATCGAGCGCGAGCACGACGGGGTGCGGCCACTCGTGGACGCTCCGGTGCAGAAGCCGGGCGCTGGGCGGCTCCTGGTTCGTCAGCCGGATCCGACCGAACCGCCGTTCCCGTTGCCGCTGAACGGCGACTGGACTCCGCCGGCACCGAAGGTGGAGGCACCGGCGGTCGAAAGCGCTCCGGCACCGTCGATGGGACAGGCGAGCGGAATGCTCGAACAGGCGCAGGACGCGGTGGCGATTTTCGACCGTCCGCAGGCGGGCAACGACAACGAGGTGGTGGTGCATCCTCCGCGCAAGCTTGTCATCCCCGAGCGTGCGAAGCCGCAACCGGCCCCGGCAACGCCCGCGAGCACGCCGGCGGTGAAGCAAGAGCCGAAGCTCGAACCGACGCTCAAACCGAAGGACGACGGCCCGGACGACGGCGCGAACGGATTGGCGATCAAGCGTCCGCGCCAGCGCATGTAATGCAAAACGCCCGGGCAACCGGGCGTTTTCTCGACCACACTATATAGAAGGAGCGTCACTCTGCACGGCGGCTGACGTAGTGCCGGATCAGCGCACGCGTCACGTCCGACATCGCGGCGCCGACCTCGACGGCTTTCATTTTCTGCGCGTGCAGATCCGCAGGGCTCCGGTTCAGGATGATCCGGTCCAGCGGGCCGTCGGCGTCCGTCGGCGAAACCTTCGGGATCTCGACGGTCAGCCGGCCGGCGGTCCAGTCGTCCAGCAGGAGATTCATGACCGCCTGCTTCGTCGTATGCGCCATCGCACACGCGAGCGTGAACACGGCTTTTTCCTCGACCGTCATCCACACATGGTGGCGCTTGCGGGTCAACTGCGCGGGGGAAGGCTTGCGGCGCGGCGCCGGACGTTCGACCGGGGCCACCGGTTCGACGGGAACCGGCGCACGGCGCACGGGGCGGGAAAACTTTAACGTCGCCATGGTGGCTCACCCCTCAAGCGTGCAGCGCCGACAGGCTCGTTGGGACGAAGGTCGGGATCGTGAGCGAATCCGCGGCCGACGCTCCCAGGGAGCCCCGTCGTTCCACCATGGCAGCGGTACCGACCGTCGGCTGCGGTTGCGCAGCGACCGGGTGGAGCAGCGCGCGGACCTCGCGGGTCAGGCTTGCGATTTCCTCCTGTGCGGCGGTGTCCCGCAACTGGAAGACCGTGCGACCACGGGCGGCGGCTTCCGCGTAAGCCTTGCGACGGCCGATCACCGTGTCGAGGATCGGCAGACCGACGACCTCGGCAAGTTCTTGCCGTGCGGCGGCAACAAGTTGCGATCGCGGCGCGGCTTGCGTGATCAGCAGGGCGGCTTGCAGCGCTCCACCGGTGAACGTCTGGCGGTGGCGGATCATCGCGGCGAACTGCTCCAACGCCCACGTGTCCAGTGCGCTCGCTTGTACCGGGATGATCACGAGGTCCGCGAGGAGCACGGCGGACGTCATCGCCGGGTTCTTTTCCGCGGCCATCCCGGCGGTGTCGATCACCAGGTGATCGGTCGGGGCGTTCATCGCAGCGACGACCTTGTCGACGTTCGGGCGGGGCGAAGCGAGAACGGGAAAACCCAGCAGTCCGTCGGCGCAGGCGTCCGACCAGACGGCGGCGCTCATCTGCGGATCGGTGTCCAGCAGCGCGGTCACCGGAGCGTGGTCCGGCGAGACCGGGACCGTGCGCGCTTGCGCATCGAGCAGACCGGCGGGGATGTCCACGGCGTGATGCAGACCGTACGCGAGGTGGAGGGACGTGGTGCTCTTGCCGGTACCGCCCTTCGGGCAAGCGATGACGATGGTCTTCATGGTGATGCTCCGTTTGTTGGTCGCTGCGTTTGTCGTTTGCCTGGCTGGGTGCTTCGTGCCCCAGCGAGGTGGTGCGGTACGGATGTAACCGTACTTCGGACAGCGTCGTCAACAGGTGTTTTTGCACCTGATGATCGACTTGATGGCAAAACGACAACAACCGGAGAGCCTTAAGGTGCTTGGGTTCCAGCGGTGCAGGACCCTGTCGGGAGGCACCCGCCGGAGGCGAAGGGCACGAACCCGGGTGCGCACCTGCGGTGGAGAAGCCGGGCCACCAGCGTCAGGTGCGGTTCACCCTGATCCGCAGGCAACAGCGCGTGAGCGGTCGGCCCGGGCGCTTGCGCCCCAAAGGTTTTGGGTTTCCAGCGTCCACGGTCCTTCCCATCCTTCGCAGGGGCTCAGGCTATGCCCTTCCCCTTCACGTACGTACACACGGGGGCGCGCCACGATGCACCGAACGATCGGCCGCGTGGTACGAATCCCGCGACGTCCCGCAAAAATATTGCGCTTGAGTTTTCCAACGCGTCTGCCAGTCTGTAGATCAGATCAACCACCCCAGGAGAACACCATGTCGCGCCTCAACCTCTCGCTCGTCTTCGAGCAACCAAGCGCTGTAAAGCTTCACCCCACGATGGAAGACCCGAACGGCTGGACCGTGCAGGACTGGTTCGACGACGGCTTCATCGGCTGGGACCCGGAGACCTGCACCTACTTCCTGCACCTCGATCCGGAGGGCATGGACGGCCTGGCCTGGAACTTCGGTCAACGCCCCGGTGATCTCAAAACGCCGTTCGAGGTGCAGGCGATCTTGGGCGCGCTCTTCAGCGTGAACGGCTTCGAGACGTTCCCACACAAGCCGGACGCGATGCTCCGGTTGCTCGCCGAGCGCGATCGGATGTTCGACGACAACCTGGCGGCGCGCAACGCCCTGCGGGCGCGCGACGAGCAGTTCGTCGTGGCGCGCGGCACGAAGGAACCCTCGAAGGAATGGCTTCAGTGGTTGAACGCTCACGTCCGGATGGGCGTGAAGGCGAGCGAGCGCTCGGGGATCCCCGCATGAGTCGGTGCACCGGGGCAAGGCAGGAACGGGAACATGGGTGCTACGGCACCCATGTTTCGCTTTAGGGGAAGGTCAAACGTAGTTCTTGTAGTGCTGGGTCCAATCCGCGACGAGCGCACCGAGAACCTGCGTGACGGTCAGGCCGCGTTCGGCGCATTCCGCTTTGAACTTGCGTTGCAGCACGGTTGGAATGTCCACGCTGATTCGCGCCAGGTCATCCCCGACCACGCCCGAGCGTCGGGGGCTTTCCGCGATCTTCGGCTGGATCTTTCCGCGCAACCACTGGTGGATGTGTTGCGTCAGGACGATCGCCTGGGTGGTGTACGCGGCTTTCACGCGTTGCTCGAACCTCGCTTTCACGCTGGCGAGGACGAACCCGTGGCAACGCGTTTCCGGCTCCCGCTGCGCAGCGGCCGGCAGGACCGGCGTGGTGAACGGCTCGGGCTTGTACCCGCGCGAATACCAGCCTTCCTGCAACGCGACCGGCTTGTACGTTCCCTCACCGCCCGTGGATGCGGTTTTGGCGGGTGCGGCTTTTTTGGCGGGTGCCGCGGCTTTCTTCGCCGGCACTTTTTTCGCAGGAGCGGCTTTCTTCGCCGCCGGCTTCACCGCTTTCGCGGTGGTGGTCTTCTTCGTCGCGGCCATACGGCTCTCCTTGTTCGGAACCACGATAGCGTCTCAAGATTCCAGGCACCTGTAAAGGACTTTCAAACAACGTCAGGTGCAACGCCACCCCGAGGGTCGATGCTCCCGCGCGCGTCCGAGGTCCACCCCTTCGTCGGTTCGTGCCCATGGACCGCCTTTCCCGACGCATAGCTCCACCTGGAACGTCCTGGTCAAGGGTGCGTTGCACCCCGTCGTTCACCCGTTCCTGTCCCTACGGTCCACGCGTGCGGCTTCGTTCCGGTCCCTTGCCCCGTTTCAGGCAGCGCTGGTTATGCGTCAGGCGGCTCCACCGGACACTCTCAAACGACGAAGGACGAACACCATGACCTCGAACGCACAGCATCTTCCCCAAGCTTCAACGGCCTTGGCCCACCACCGGACACATGTTGTAGAGCAAACCCTCCGGCACAACCGCGTGGACGACGGCGACATCGAAGAACGCACGATCGACGGACGCACCTACCGCGTTCGCATCAACGTGCAGGACGACACGGACATGGGGGCACCGTGGGAGGAGCACGACGGGCACGGTCCGGTGAGCGACTGGACGACCCGCGACAAGCACCCGGGGGAATGGCTTCTGAACAGCGATCGGGGCAGCAAGCGCTACTACGACGTGGCGGAGGCGAATCGCATCGCCAGGCGGGACGGCTGGGGCTTGACCGAGGAGCACAAGGCAGCGCTCATCGCCCGACTGGCCAAGCCGCGCGTGGTGCGCCGTCCGGTGGGCAAGGCGACCGTGACGCACCGCTTCGGAGGCTTGAAGCAGGACCACCACCGCGCCACGGAGACCGTCACGATCCCCGGGCGAGACCCGAACAAGCCGTTGACGTCGGGCGAGATCCGCGCGGAAGCGGTCCGCCGCGACTTCGAGCACTTGCGTGGCTGGGCGACCGACCAATGGCACTGGGTGGGCGTGATCGTCACCTTGCTCGGCGACGACGAGGACATGGACGACCTAATCGCCGTCGATTACACCCACGCGCTGTGGGGCGTGGAGGACAGCGACCCGAGCTACGTCCGCGAGGTGGCGGACGACCTGATCGACAACCTGGTGCGCAGCGCCCACGAGGAACACCTCGAGGCATCGCACTGGGCGGCGCGCGACGTCACCACCCACTGACCATCTCGCAGCATCTCGGCGCCCCGCTCCGGCGGGGGGCATCGCCGTACAACACGGCAAAATGGCGTTATCAACTGCCTAACATGGTCGGTGAGAGGGTGAGGGCTCGCGGTTCAACGAGCGTTTCTTACCCGAGTTCACCCCGGCGACGCGCTTCTTCCCTGATCTGCGCGTGCTGCTGGCTGGCCTCGTGCAGGCGTTCGTCAAGCACGTGGGAGGACAACCAATCCTGGCCTGCTTTCTCGCGTGCATCGTTCTCGTCCCAAAACGACCAATACACGGTCCGCAGGGCTTCGAAGCGAGCTTTCGTCAGTCGCTCGTTGCGTGTGACGATGACGGATGGTGATGGCTTGCGGTCAGATCCAACCGATGCGCCAGGGGAAAAGAGGCGTGCCAAGAGGCTTGGCTTTGCCTTTCCATCGGCCATACCCGTGGACTTTCCATCCGTGAGCGCGCCAAAAACAATCGGAGGGAGTTTTTTTGCTTTTTCCCTCAGCGCGCGCGAGATCACTGCGCCGAAGACCAAAGGTTTACGCGCGACAAAATGCTGACTTCCGTCGAGATCGAGCACTGGTGGGAGTGCATCGTCGGGCAAATGTAGGGCGTCACCGACAAGGCCCTCAACACGGCGGCTCAGCACGTCACGATAGTGTGCAACGATCTCGTCATTAGGCAGTGCGAGGACTGCCGAACCGATGTACGTCACAACGATCTCGTGGCTTCGGATGACGGCATCACTGACTTTAATGCTGTGTAGGTCGTTGAGCGAACTTTGAAGCTTCGCCTCGAACCAGGCTTGGCGCTTTGACGTGAGGACTGGATACTCGCCCGTCGCAACCCTGTTCTGGATCTCGGAACGCCATTCGAGTCGCTTCCCCGTAGCGCCGGCCCACAGTTCTGACAATCGTAAGGCGGGCATGGGCGGAAACGGGTAGGTGGTGTAAAACTCAGCGCCCACTTTGTTAGCGATGACCGCATTAGCCAGCCCCGCCATCTGGGTGGGATTACCCAGGTTGCTTGGTGGTTGCGACGAATCAACAAACGGCACCATGGACTTGCCATCCTGAGCAAAACGAACACCCCAGACCACCACCCGCTTCAAATACGATTCTCGCAATGCGGAGAGTGAGTCGATGGTCATTTGGCGCCGAACAGCGTCAAGCTCCGAGGCTAGGAAACGCGGCTGATCTGCTTCAATCAGTTGGTCAAGGCTGCTATCTGGCGCTTCGGCACACTGTTTATAAAGTTCTTCCTGAACTCGTCGCACAGTGTCTCGCTCGATCCGGAATAGTTCGCCGGCACGTGCGGCCAAGCGGTCGTCTTCAGCCCTTTGGGCATCCATTGACCGCTTCGTTGCGTCCGATTGCAGTTTGTTCATGCGGACCTGCCAGTCATGGTCTGCATCGAGGCGTAACTGGTGAGCGTCGTTCCTGGCGTGAATCGACTCTTCGCGAAGAGTGCGTGCGCGGTTTTCGCTGTCGTATTCAAACTGACCGGGTCCTTCAAGTCGCTCTGCTTCAAGCAGTTTATTTTTGGCTTCCTGCTCAAGATTGAACGCTTTCTGATCCATTGTTTTCCCCAAAACCAGCAGATCCACGGTGTGAGACGTGCTGCCAGCCGGCAACACAGACGGGTGATTATAGGCAGGAACGCAACAACCATTGCATCTCAGTATCGCAAAAATCGCTGGCCGCTTTCCGTGTAGGTCTCTTGCATCACGGCATAGCCTTGCTTGTACGAAGAACGGCGTCCGCAAAGCTCCGATCCTCACGGGCCTGTGAATGCGTCGCTCCAATCGTCCGGGGCAGACGGTCGCTTCGAGCGGGGTGTCGGAGCACCCAGCGGGCGCTCCTGAACGGCCCCATCCAAGGCACTCGTCCGCATGCGTTCGAGCATCGACGGGCGGATGCCCGTCGGCGGTGGTGTCAAACCAGGCGCCGTGATCCCTGGGGTCAGTGGGGTGAAAACAGTCCGTTGCCCATCGGTCCGCCTTTGACCGACGCATAGTCCAGAACGTCCCCCCGATGGGGCAAGGGTGCTGCGCAGTGCAAGCACCTCGATCCTCTCCCGTTCCCCTCCCTCCTGGTGTCGGTCGGCGCGTGCGGCATCCGGTCATGCCCTGGCCCCGTGGTCCGTTCCGTCCTCGTTATGCGTCAAGGCGGCTCCGACGAGCAAACAGACTTCACCCACCCTGAGAAGGAGAAACACCATGGCTCACATCACCGACACCACCGCTTCCAGCGCACAAGCCAAACCGCGTCGTTCCCCGCGCTCCAAGGCTTCCAACGAGCAAGTTTCAAGCAACACCAACCCCACGTCCAAGGAGGGCACCACCATGACGACCGATTCCACCGCAGCAGCAGAAGCAAACTTCGCCGACGTCGCAGACGCGACCGGCACCCCGGGTACGAGCGCTCCCGATGCGCAACCGGCAGCAGCAGCGAAGGCAACCTCGACCGACGGCTACGTCAAGGTCCGCGTGTTCGTCCTGGCGACGACGCAGGACGGCACACCCGAGTTTTTCACCGCCATGGTCGGCACGACGGCGGAAGAGATCGCCGCGAAGAAGCACCACGGCAAGGCGGCTCGCAAGGCTGCGAACGAGGGCTACAGATGGCCCATGACCGTGTTCGACGAGAACTCCACCGCCGCGCGTCAACTGGAGGTGATGGCGGGTCGTCAACGCGACGCGATGAACCGCTCCTGATGGCGCACCGGCGGGGTGCAACGACACCCCGCTGGACCTTTCACCTTTCCTGACCGGAGATCGTCATGAACCACCCGACCCACCTCGTGAAACGCTACGCCCCGGCGGACAGCGTCGCTTACGTCATGCACCGCACCGGCTGCAGCGAGCAGGACGCCGTCGCGGAACTGATCGCGGAAGAAGGCGACATGTTCGACGCGGTGCTGCACATCAAGGGCGCGTCGAACGAGGACCAGCGCCTGCTCCCGAACGCGAACTGGCAGACGCAAGCACGGGGGACGAACGACCAGGAATACCAGATCTACCTCGCCGGCGCGGAGGCACTGGGCTGGACGGTCAAGACATACGAGGAATGGCTGGCGAGCTAAGCAGCAGAGGCCGGCAGGCGCCGGTCCAGCAGCGCGTCCCCGCACGCTACGGTTTGACGGGGCCGGGCCGCTCGACCATCCCGGTGCGGGTGGGCCGGTCGAGCGAGAACGCTGAGTGACGGTGCACCCAGCGCGATGGAACGTCAAAGGCATGGGCGGCATTCGCCGCGGGGCACTCAAAACCACCCGCGCAACACCTGGCGGTGATGACAGGCGGGCACCTCGATCGAAGCTCGACGCGGTCCGCTTTTCCCCGAGGCAGCGGGCGCAAGCGGGAGTGCCCGGACGCGCAAGCGTCCCAAGGGGGTTGGGGTTCGTTGCACCCAAAGCTCAACCCCATCGGCAGCGCGCCCAGCAAAACGACAACCCCGCACCGCTTTCCACCGGAACCGCGCAACGACGCACGACCAGGTCCACGGCATCGCGATGCGTTCCCGCGCTCGGTGCGGGTCCATCCCTTTCGCGTGACCGCTCCCTTTCGCCTCCCGACCGACGTGTAGCCCAACCCGGTCCCCCGATGGGTCTAGGCATCGCTGACGCTCGTTGTCTCACCCGTTCCCCGCCCTTCGGTCGGCGCGTGCGGCTTGCACCAACGTCCTTGCCCCGGTTCCCGGGCAGGGCTTTTCACACGTCACGGCGAAAACGGGAAGCAGAACCCACCTGAAAGGAGAGCAGACATGACCCGCACCGAGCAACGCATCACGACCCAAGCCGTCCTGTTCCAGGACGTCCCTTTTAGCATTCCGGCTCAACAAAAAGCAGCAGTGGTGAAGCTCGACAGCGAGACCTGCGACCGCTACGGCTTGACCGGCGGTCCCGTCTACATCACGCGAGAGGCTGCAGAAAGCCCCTACATCGAGGAAGCGCTCGACTGGTTCAACGACGCACCGGGCAGCATCGAGACGGGCATGACCGTCGTGATCGCACCGGGCATCGAATGCTTGTTCGGGTACAACCCGGGAGCGGCAACTCGTGAAGCATTTTTCCTCTACATCTGGAAAAACTGATCCGCTTCCGCTGGGTGCTGCGGCACCCAGCGGGTGGGGTGGTCAGGACGACGCGACGTCATAGCCGAAGCCGTTGGCTTGGGTGGGGACCTCGGCGAGCCCCATTGCTTTGCGCAGGCGATGGAGATTCCCGGCGACGGCCGCTTTACCGCCCGTCACCTTCGGGCTCGCGTGAAGCTCGCGCCATTGCGCTGTCACCTGATCGACCGGCAGGTCGAAACGCTTCAGCCATGCTTCCGTGGCGACCTGTGTATCCAGCAGCGGCGCGGTGCTGTCCAGCGTGCCGCCTTGGAGTATGTCCATGTCGGTCGCAATGATCGGGCGCAACGCTGCGTTGAGGAGGACGTACGCGGGCGGCGGCAGAGGCGGTTTCCCGGGACCGGCGGAAACGCCTGCTTGGGGCGCGGCACCTGCTTGAAGAACAACGCCCCCTTCGCCCAGCGGCTGGCGGACGAACCAGTCGGGCGGCAGCGTCCATCCGGACGGACCTCCGGCGGCGCGCACGAGGTCAGCGTCCAGCGCCACGAGCCAATCCACCGTCTTGATCTTACCGACGAGATCGACGGTGCTCACGCCCATCGGATCCCCGACGTCGATTCCAGGACCGTAGCGGCGGGCGTACGAATACTCGGTCGCCTCGTTCGCTTCGCGCTCGATCGGGGGGAGGTTGACGGCAAAGCCGGCGTGACCGTGCACGGTTGGAAGCGCTTCGCAGAACGCCACGAACAGCGCTTGAAACACGCCTGGGCGATGCTCCAGGAACGCGCGAGGGACGGTGAAATCCAGCACGTCCTGACCGCCTTTGGGCGCGACGTCCCAGTCCGCGACGGTGAAGGCTGCGAACTCAAAAAATCCCGTCGCGAGCTTGTGCTCGGCGCTGGTCATTTGAACAACCAGCGCTTCGTCGGCGGGCACCGAGGTCGCCAGCGCAGCGAATGCTGGCGCTTTGTCCAACGGCATCGGCTGCTCGCCTTCCTGGTAAAACCATCGCAGGGGACCGTCCTTCGGCGGGTGTTCCTTCAGCGCGCGAGCCAGCGCCTCGCTGTACTCGGCGATCGTCGCGTTGTACTGCTCGAAACACTTCACGAGCGCGGCGCGGACAGCCGGCGTGTGACCATCGCGGAAGTAGACGATGCCCCGCACGACCAGCGCGGCACCCGTGATGCCTTTCCGGTACGCCGGTTCGTAGAAGCCAAACGGCAGGGTGTCTGCCCGTTTGGGGTCCGCTACCCACGCTTTCAACTGCTCGTCAGTCATGTCTCTTCATTCCTCATGCGGTCAAGGCAGGATGCCACCCGGGGACCCGCCCGGCATCGGTGGCGGAAGACCGCCACCAGGGAGTAAGTTTCCACCGGTTCCACCGCTTTGACCCGCCAGATCGTCCAGGTCCGAGGTCGAGGTCTTCGATTGACGCTGCGTCGATTCCTGACCGTCCTTATCCTTGTCGTCACCGCAACCGCACTCCGCAGGACCAAGCGAGGCGTACTTTGATCGGGAGCCCGCGATTCGGATGTAGTCCCGTTGCTGGTTGCGACCAAAATCGTCAGGCGGATACTTGAACTCCACGACTTTACGGATGTTCGACTGCACCGGCGGTTGCGACGGATCATCCACGATCACCACGTCCGGCCGGCGCAGGTTGCCCTGTCCAGCCTGGTACTTTTTCCGACCTCCCGGCCAGAAATCGTCGATCCACTGCCGGATGTCGGAGTGCGGGCGCAGCGGATCGTCCGGGTCGGTGACGGGCTCCGGCGGTTTCGTCTTCATATTGTAGGTTTGCTCGGGCTTGTATTCGGTCGGCGAACCCGTCTCAAGCCGCGACACCTCGTTCGCGAAATCGATCCGCTGCTGAACGCAACGCTGGCGAAGGATTCGACCGTTTCGCGTCGCGACCCCGATCTTCTTGCACTTGCAAAGCACCTGGCACAGGACCACGCGGTCCTTTTTCGACAGCCGCACCCGGGCTCCCACGGGCGTCGTTTCCCCGTCGGGGGTCATGCCACCCGTCGCGGACCCCGATCCGAAATCGCTCATGAGCTTTCGCTCCCGGAATGGCTGAACGTAAGCGACGCTGCTTGCGTGGAGTCGTGCCAAGCGGTGTAACCGTTGGCGTCCGTGGTGCCCTGCAAGACCGTTCCGTCCGACGCTTTGACCGTGTACGGCTGGTTCGCCAACGGCGTTCGGGTGGCGTCATCGACCACCTGGAAGCGTCCTCGGTACGGGGTTTCTGAGGACGTCTCCGACGTCACGCTCTTGCCGCTACCCACCGAACCACCGCTCGTCGGTGAAGCCGTGGCGACGCTTTGCGTGGCGATGAGCGCCGCCCCGCAGGCGGTCTTGTCACCTTCCGACGCGACCGGGCGCCCATCGAACGTCATCCCGAGATTCTTGACGTCTACGATGGGGTAGACGCCGCCGCACTTCGGACACGAGACCATGTCGCCCAGCAGGGCGAGCGGCTTGCCGTGCACGATGTTCGTGGACGTGCACGCGAGGACTCTTCCACCGTGGGACGTCGTGTCGCCTTCCCGAATGAACGAAAAACCCATTACGCATTCCTCCGACGAAAACCGGTCACGGAATGTAGCACGGCGGGTTTTCCCTAAACCACCCTGTCAACGTTGACAGGTGACAGCCGCCGGCATTCCCCCATCCCGCCGGAGGGATAGACCACATCGCCTGACACCCTAAACGGCGCGCTTCGCGCTGGCCCTCGCCCGCGTTCGCCGACGGCGCATGGTGGCGGGCAAGGGACGGAGGAAACGAGCAAGGCTGGGTGCTCCGGCACCCATGCCCGAGCGCCAATGGCTCACGGGGCGCGACGTCTTACCCGTGCGCGTCGTTGCTCCATGTCCTTCGTTCAATCCGTGTTCGCTTCCGGACCTGCCGTTCAACCGACGCCTAGCCCCTTCTGCCCGTGGGCAAGGTTGCGCGCGAAGCGCCCGTTTTCTCACCCGTTCCCCGTTCTCCTTCGTCGTCCGGCGCGTGCGGCTTTCGGTCCGTCCCTTGCCCACGGCCTGATCGTCCGGGGCTCTTTTTGCGTCCACGGCGGCTCCAGAAAGCATCTCAACCACGAAGGAGAAGAAAGCATGACCAACGACGCACAAGACCTCGCGAACATCGGCAGCCACTTCCCGGCTCACCAAAAAGCATCAAAGGTCCAACGGCTCGACCAGGCGATCAGCAAGAAGCATTGGGTGGACGTCCCGGTGTACGTGACGACCGAGGTGCAAAAGGACCCAGCGCTCGACCAGGCATTGACGACGATTGGGCGGGTGCAGGGCGTTCAGGTGGGCGAGACGATCGACGTGGGGCAGGGGTTGCAGGCGTTCTTTGGCTTTGCACCGGAGCTTCCCAACGGGGAGGCGTTCTTCGTCCTGGTGTTCAAGCACACCACCGCCTGACGGCTTGACCTTGGGTGCTGCGGCACCCAGCACACCACCACGGAGACCCACGATGCGAATCACCTTCCTCCCCAAGATCACGATCGACCTCAGCGCAAACGAGTGGGAGCTTTACGACCGGCCCGGCCGGGACGATGCGGCGCAGGCGCTGAACCAGGCGGCGAGCGACGCCCTGACGCAGGCGTGGGCGCTGATGAACGGCCTCCATCCGGTGGCGCTCAACGAAGCGCACGCGTATGCGCTCAACGCCTGGGAGAAGCAGGCGGACGCGGTCGACGGCTTTGGCGCCACGGACACGGAGCCGCGCAGCGTGATGGCACGGCTCGCACGGGACTACTTGCTGGAAAGACCGGCGGACGCGCTCGACCGCCTCTCGAAGCGCACGGCGCGCGGGTACGTCTGATCACCCGGCTGGGTGCTCCACCACCCAGCACCAACTGACCAGGAGCAGGACGATGAAGAAGACCTCAATGAAGCAGCGCACCCTGTATTCGGTCCGCTACTACCAGCCGGACCACGTCATCGGCACCGCCGTCGGCTACAAATGCCGTCTGGTCCCGCGCCGCGTGGCGCAGCGGATCGCCCGCCGTTTGCGGCGCAACGGGCTGGACGTGCAGATCGCGCCGCTGGCGGTCCGGCTCACGCAGCAGCAGGCGGACCACCTTGAACGCCGCTACGCGCGAGGGGTCAGGCTTCGACCGGCTCGACGAACGTCGGGCTGTCGTTGCCGGCCCCGCTCTTGTTGACCTGCTGGGTGACTTTGTACCAATGGAAATCGTCGGAGGACTTCCCGGCGTTGTTCGCCAGGTGAATCGCCTCCTCGAACGTCGTCTCCGGGTCAAGCCAGACGCGCGCCTCCTCGAGCGTCAGCACGAGGGGGCGTCGGTCGTGCACATCAAGCATCCCGCTTTCCGACGGCGCGGTGACGATCACGAATCCGTAGACCGTTCCGGCTTCAGACGGCGGCGCGTCAGCGGCCGGCGCTGGGTGCTTCGGCACCGGCTTGGCGCTGGTGAGGCCGGCGAAGTAGACCGGCGGTCCGTCGTTCGACTGGATGAAGTAGGGCTGCTTTTTGCCGCCCTCGGGGAGCCATTCGTACCAGCCGTCCGCCGGCACGAGCACGCGGGACTTGCTGAACATGCCCTTCCAGGCGCTGCTGGAGGACTTGTCCAGCCGGGCGTTGATGAGCATCGGCACCTTCCGGGCGACGGCCCAGCCCGGGCGGTAGCCCCACGGTTCGACGCGGGGGCCGTCCGGCGTGATGATGGGTTGCTTCGTCCCGGGCGACACGTTCCAACTGGGGCGGAACAGGTCGGGCTGGCCTTTCCAGCGCGGATCGTTCGCGTCGGACATCAGGGGCTCGACGTAGAACAGATCTTTTTGCCCTCGGGAGTATCGGCCGCACATGTGCACCTCCAACGCTGTAGCAGTAGCAGTAGCAACAGCGTAGCGCGAACGGCGGATCCGCGGTTAGGGATTGGTCGGCGGCGGTGCGGGCGGTGCGGGGGCAGCGCCCGGCGCAGCAGCGTTGGGGGCCGGGACACCTGCGGCTGGTGCTTGTGGCGCAGCCGGCGCCGGGGGGACGACGGGCGCTGGGGCGGGGGCGATCGGGCCGACAGCGGGTGCCGCTGCACCCACCACCGGGGCGGGAGCGGGCGGGACGGGCGGGACGGGCGGGGCCAGCGTGGCTTTGTACGTCGCGACCAGGTTGTTGATGATCTCGAGGCACAGGCACTCGTCGTGGCCTGTGCCCATGTGCGCGCCACGTTGCGCCATTCCGGCGACGCGGAACCGATCGTCCGTGAACGGTCCACCGCTGTTTCCTGGGCGGATGCTCCCAGCGCCCGTGATGGTGAAACTGAGCATCCCGGCGTTCGGCTCCGTCCGGTTGAGGACTTTTTGATCGTTGAAATCAGGCGGCGTCCATTGCTGCCAATCCGGAAAACCGATGAGCACCCCGTCCGCCCGCTTCTCGATCGGGTTGTCCATCGGCGAGAAATAGCGGTGCGGCGGCACGGGGTCCTCGAACGCGAGGATCGCAAAATCCATCTGGGCATGGCGATACAGAATCTTCGCGGGCCATGCCTGCTGCGTGTCGGGCCTCACCAGTTGCAACGTCTTGTCCACCATTTCAGGCGCTTCGAAATCCGTGTTGAACGGGTGCCCGTTCACGTTCGCAACGGCCTCGAACACATGGTTGCACGTCACCAGGAGGTTCAGTTCCCGATGCACAAAGGCGGTCCCTTGCCCCATGGGAATGTCGTCCGACACACCGGGCGTGCTCTGGTACTCGCCCCACCATTCCACGACGAAACAGGCTTCCAGCGCGGTGTCATGGTCTCGGACGACCGGCTCCACTGGCAGTTTTGGGGCGGCGAACGACCCCGCAGCCTGCTCTTTGAGCACCGCCGCGTTGTAGCGCTCGGCGAGTCGGGTGTAGAGCAGATCGTCTTTCCCACGGACCATCCGCAGGTACAGCAACTTGCCCCACAGGACGTTTTTGAGTTGCGGCGGCGTGCCGGTGCGGGTTTGCCGCTTCCACGGCTTTTTTTCATACGGTCCGGTCAGGGTGTTGGCCACCCGGGCCTGCCACCCGGCTTCGGCTTTGTCGTAGCCGTTGCGCTCCCACGCGTTCAGCGCACCGCGAATGCGATCGATGTATTTGCGACGGACGTTCGGAAACTGGTTGATCGTGAGCCCAGTCACTTCCATCCGGCGCGCGCGGTCGCTCAACCGCGTCTTCGCCGGGTTGATCGCAAAGTGGTGCTTCGCGGTGATCAGGTCGTGCAGTTCCGCGCCGAGCGTCAGGTGCCCGTCGTCGTCCACGACGCAGATCGCTGCAGGCAGTCGAGAGGCGCTTCCCACGGAAAACGAGAACGTGATGTCGTCGGCGTAGCGGGTGTACGTTGCACGGTTCCTGCGCGCCAGGTCGGACAGGTCCCGATCCATCGTCCGGCACACAAGATTCGACAGGAAGGGGGACGTCGGCGCCCCCTGTGGCAACGACCCGTTGAGCGTGCACATGTGGGCGATGACGGTCGCCACCTCGTGCGAAAAGTTAAACGGGCGGTTCAGCAACACGCCGCGGACACGGTAAAACGTGATGGTTGGAAAGAAGTCTTGCAGGTCCAGATTCAGGACAAACTTCGTTTTACGCGAGCAATGGACACGGGCGTTCGTCACGATGCTGCGATCGCGAACGAACCCGTGCACGGCCGGTTTGATCGGGCTCATCCGTTCTTCCAGGAACACAAGAGCCTTCTGTTGCAGCAACTTCAGACGCTTGCGGGGCTCTGCGATCAAACGCGGCGACCCGTTGCGCTTCATGATCTGGAAGTGCTTGTACGGCGGTGTCGGGTAAATGATGTCCTTCAACTGGTCATATTGCATGCCCAGTGCAGACCGCGAGAACGATGGGACGAACGTCCGCATCAGTTGTTCGAAGATAACGTCAAGGTCAGGGATCGCAACCTCCGGTCGGTGAGGGTGTCGCCCCCTTCCGTCTTTCTCCTGTATTCCAGCGGCGATGCGGAGATCCGGTCAAGCGCGCACCGGTCGGGGGTACCTCGTCGAAAACCCGCGTTAAACGCGGGTCTGGTTAAGCTCCGTACGGGGGCGACGGCCGATTGTAAGCGGTCGCCCCACACCGGTGCAACGTCACCCAGCGTCAGCGATCGATCGACCCTGTGTGCGCAGGAGGTCCGCCAGGTTGCGCGCGTTGGCCAGCACGACCTCCCGTTGCTCCGGGGAAAGGTCCGCGATCGATCGGACCAGAGCGTTCGCTTCGTCCGACGGGTGCACCGACACCTGCAGCAGGACGTCCTCAAGCGTCAGGTCCAGCAGGTCGCAAAACGAAATCAGACGTTCAATCGTCGGCGTGACGCGTCCGCTCTCCAGGCGGCTAAGACTCTCTTCAGCGATTCCCATGCGTTCCGCCATGACCGCCTGCGTCCAGCCCTTCTGTTTCCTGCGCTCGGCCAGGCGCGGACCGATCTTGCTGATCAGCCGGCGCGAGCGATGAACGTTCTCCGATGCTTCCACGACCCACCCCACCTGCGACGTCATTAACCGACACGCAGTGTCATTCAGCCGGATTCGGATTAGAATGAGATCACACGTCAAGTCTTGACGTATGGGATCAGTTTAGGTACGGCGACTGGAAAAAAAAGCAGGGTTTGCGCGGTGCACAGCATCCGGCGCGTCCCCGCTCAACAACAAAGGACGCGTCATGAGCTTTCAACAACAGATCGACGAAGCGATCAAAAAGCAGGACCTGTACTTCATCGGGGAGGCCCTACCCGCGGATTGGTACGCCGGATTCAAGGCGTGGCTCCCGCTCGCGGAGGGCGGCGACGCGAAGGCGGCGTTCAACGTGGGCACGTGCTACCTGCGGGGCGACGGGGTCGACCGCAACACGACGACCGGGTTGGAATGGTATCGACGGGCGGCGGACGCGGGCGATGCGCGCGCACTCCGGACGTTGAACCAGCGACGGGCGGACGAGGAACGCAGCGCCGGCGAGGCACAGGCAAGGGAGCGGGCCCGGAACGAGGCGGCGCGTTCGGCCGTCGTGGTCGCAGAGATCAGGGCGTTGATCGAACGCAAGGACCTCGCGGGCGCACGGCGGCGCGCGGAGGCAGCGGTCCAGGAGGGCATGGGGTGGGCAGGCGGGGTGATCGCGGCGCTGGCGTTGCGCGTCTACGTCAGGAAGAACGCGCGGAAGGAATACACGGTCTTGCAGGGCGCCTCGACGACGGTGCGGGTCGCCGGGGTCTATCAGACGTCGCCCAAGACGATCGCCAGAACGTCGTACGAACTCGTTGGCGCGGCGAGCAACCCCACGAGCTATCCGGTGACCGTCGCCTTCCAAAGTTCGTTCGGCCACCTCCCGGCAGGTGGCACGCTTCCCGTGAAGGCGAGCAGGGTAGCGGACGTGAAGCAATGGGCGTCAAGCTTCGAAGTCAGCCTCGACGACCCGGCACGCACCGTGTTGAAGATACCTGCGGCGGCGGGGCAGATCGCAACGGGCGGCGTTTCGGCGTTGTCGCCGACGACGCGGCGCGTGCTCATGGGGGGTGGAGCACTCGTCGCGTTCTGGTTCGTCCACAAAGTTTGGTGGCTGTATCAGATGTGGCAGATCTACGAGAGGACCCACTGAACCGTTCACGTCCGACACCCAAAACGACAAAGGCCCAGCGATGGGCCTTTTGTTCGTCCGGCGACCTTCGTCAGGTCAGAGGCGCCCACCGTTCGGCTTCACGTCGTTCAGGCTGGGCAGCGGCTCGGTGATTTCGGCGTCCGCGAAGGCGCGGACCTCCGCAGCCTCCCGGGCGGCTTCGTGCGCCCAGGCGGCGTCCCGGCGCTTGGTGAGGTAGTCGTCGAGCGTCAGGATCGCGGCGGTGTCCTCGTCCGACAGGTCCTCGGGCTCCATCTCGAGCGATTTGAAGAAGTCGATGGGCACCCCGTTGTGAACGATGAACGGCCATTGGTCCTTCGGACCGGCACCGACAAGGAAGTCGTCGAAGCGCAGGAGAGTCGCAAGGTCTGAATCGGCGAGGACCGCCTCGGCGGTGTTGTTGCGGGGCTTGAACGTCGCACTTGCTTTCCGCACCTCGCCGACGAAGTAGCGGATTTCCCCCTTGGGCCCGTAGGGATGACCCTTCGGACCGACGCCCCGCCTACGGTCCTCCTCCTGCTGCTTAGGCTTTCGCCCCGTGATCAGTTCGAGTTGAGCCGGGGTGATCTGAACCATGTCCGACAGCATCGCCGGATCCCCGATGTGCGCCACGATCAGTCGGTCCATGTCGGACAGCGTGAGCGGTTGGTACGACGTTCTGGTGCGGGTCTTAACGATCGGCATAGCAGTGCAGCGGAAGGGTTGTCTGGACGAATGGTACGACGGTCCGCCGTGCCCCGGGAAGCATGAAGCGTCCGAGCGAGGAGCGGCCCTCCGGGATTGCGAGGCTTTGCCCCTGTGAGCCGGTATCCTGGGAGTATCCTCAGCCATTGAGCCCAAGACTTGCGGTGCAGATGGATGCAAGGCTGATGGACCTTTCAGGGCTATTTGATCTCCACCCATAAGATGATCATGAATCCGCTGTCGGGCGGCGGTATCGCGAACCTGTTCTCCACGCATCCGGCTACCGAGGAACGCGTCGCACGTTTGATGGAAATGGCGCGCACGGGTCGCTTCGAATAACGTCGCATGGCGCTTGCGCGGTGTGCAGAAAGGCGAGTCCGCGGGCTCGCTTTTTTGTGCCGATTGCAGGCCTGCAAAGCAAGGGCCGGCGCGATGCCGCTGCGTGATGACGTGGGCATCAACCGGTTTCACGACGTCTGAAGGCCCACATCGCGCCGCACGCTGAAACTGCGCTTCAGGTCAGGCCTGTCCAGTTCGCGGTGCCTGCATTAACGCCCACTCGATCCGCCGCTGGCTGGCCGCGGCGGCCCGCGCTTCGCGCCACGCTACAATGTGCGTTGATTGCGTCGCGCGCTCCGCGCGGCCCGCCCTAGCCTTCTTCATGACCATAAAGCCTTCTTCGCGTACTGCTTCCTCATCGGCGCGTCCACGCGAATCCCGTTTGTCGATGCTGCATCTCGCGCCCGAATCGCTCGGTTTCGCGCTCGACTGCGCGGGTCAGGCAGTGGGCGCCGTGCGCCTCGGCGCAGCGTTGCCGGCCGCGCTGCAAGCCGTCTTCGTGTCCGCGCCCGAAGGCAGCATTGCCACCGCGCGCGGCGCGGTGCAGGACATCGCGTACCGCACCATGCGGCGTCTGGCCACTGCTGAGTGGCTGATCGCGAAGCTGGTGAAAAAGGCGCCGCCGCCACACGTCGGCCACGTGCTTGCGTGCGCCCTGGCCTTGCTCGTCGACGACGAAGCGAGCGCCGCCTACGCGCCGTTCACGGTGGTCGATCAGGCGGTGAGCGCGATCGCCGCGCGTCGTGAATTCGCCTTCGCCAAAGGGCTGGTCAACGCCGTGCTGCGCAATTTCCTGCGCGAGCGTGACGCGCTGTTGAGCAACGCGCAAGCCGACGAAGTGGCGCGCTGGAACTACCCGGCCTGGTGGGTCGATGCGGTCAAGCGCGCATGGCCCGACGCATGGCAGGCGGTGCTCGCCGCCGGCAATACGCAAGGCCCGCTGACGCTGCGTGTGAACGCGCGTCGTTCAACGGTCGACGCCTACCTGCAAGTGCTGCAAAACCATCACATTGCCGCAAGCAAGGCCGGCGACTACGCGGTCAAGCTCGCCACGCCGATGCCGGTCGACCGCATTCCGGGTTTTAACGACGGCGTCGTCTCGGTGCAGGACGCGGGCGCGCAACTCGCCGCGCAACTGCTCGGCGTGCGCGACGGCATGCGCGTGCTCGACGCGTGCGCGGCGCCGGGCGGCAAGACTGGCCATCTGCTCGAACTCGCCAATCTTCAGCTCGTCGCGCTCGAAAGCGACGCATCGCGCGCGCGCCGTATCGGCGAAAACCTGCGGCGCCTCAAGCTCGAAGCGGAAGTGCGAATCGGCGACGCGGGCGCGCCCGCGAAGTGGCACGACGACATCGACCAGCCGTTCGATCGAATTCTCGCCGACGTGCCGTGTTCGGCGTCGGGCATCGTGCGGCGCCATCCGGACATTCGCTGGCTGCGCCGCGCGTCCGACATTCCCGCACTGGTCGCCGAGCAGCGCCGCATTCTGGATGCGCTGTGGCCGCTCGTGAAGCCCGGCGGCGAGTTGCTCTACGTTACGTGTTCGATCTTTCCCGAAGAAGGCGAGTTGCAGGCGCAGTGGTTTGGAAACAAGTATCAGGATGCGGTACGATTGGACGCGCCGGGGCAGCTGTTGCCTTCAGCCGCTCGCGCGCCCGCCGACACATCGGCCGGTTCCCATGCCGGACAACCCGCTGAAGACAGCGCCGGCGCGAACTCAGACCACGACGGATTTTTCTACGCGCGCTTCCAGAAACGGTGACCATCAAACGCTTCTTCCCGCTTCGGCTCGCTGCCGTGCTCTGGATCGCGCTGGCCTTATGGCTCGCGGCGCCGGGCGCGGCGCACGCTGACTCGATCGCGGTGCAGCGCGCGTCGCTGCAAGCCGACAACACCGGCTGGAACCTCGACGCCCGCTTCGACTTCGACCTGAACAGCAACCTCGAAGATGCGGTCAATAAAGGCATCCCGCTCTATTTCACGACCGACTTCGAATTGAGCCGGCCGCGCTGGTACTGGTTCGACGAGCAGCCGGTGAGCGTGTCGCAAAGCATCCGCCTGTCGTTTCAGCCGCTCACGCGCGAATACCGCGTGTCGAGCGTATCTTCCGGCGGCTTGCAGCTCGGCTTCACGACGCTCAAGGATGCGCTCGCGGTCATCAAGCACATTACGTCGTGGCACGTGATCGATCGCAATGACGTGCATGCCGGGGAGAACTACACCGCCTCTGTGCGTATGCAACTCGACATCGCGCTGATGCCCAAGCCGTTCCAGATCGACGCGGTGAACAACCGCGACTGGAACCTCGCCTCCGAATGGAAGCGCTTTACCTTCACGGTGACCGAACGTGCTAAATAAAGTGCGCTCCGCCACCAGCGTCAGCAGCATTGTCGTGCGCGTGCTGGTGTCCACGGTCGCGGTCACGGCCGTCTTGCTGCTCGTGCTGCTCGCCGCCGCCAGCGCGAACACCGAATTCTTCGACCGCTATTACCAGTGGCTCTACGCCGCCAATCTCGCGGTCGCGATGATCTTCTTGCTGGTGGTGGCGACGCTCGTCATCATCATCATCGCGCGGCTGAGAAAGGGTAAGTTCGGCACGCGGCTATTGGCGAAACTTGCGTTCTTCATGGCGCTGGTCGGCGTGGTGCCGGGCGGGATCATCTACGTCGTGTCGTATCAGTTCGTGTCGCGCAGTATCGAGTCGTGGTTCGATGTGAACGTCGAAACCGCGCTCACGTCCGGCCTGAATCTCGGCCGCGGCATGCTCGACGCGTCGCTGTCCGATCTGCAGACCAAGGGCCGTTTGATGTCCGAGCAGCTGGCGAGCGCGGACGCCGCCGGCACCACGCTCACGCTGCTGCGTCTGCGCGATCAGTTCGGCGTGCAGGATGCGACGATCGTCGAACCCACGCGCAGCATGTCGGGTGCGACGCCCGATATGCACGTGGTCGCGCAGGCATCCGGCAACTACGCGACGCTCGTGCCGAACGATTTGCCTACACCGCTGATGATCGATCAGGCGCGCGGCCGCGGCTATGCGGCGATCGAAGGCGAAGTGGACGGCGATCCCCATGCGCATGGCAGCAAAGGCGTGCTGCGCCTGCGCGTGGTGCAACGCATTCCCGACTCGAATGCGTCGCTGCTGCAGCCCACCGAACGCTTCCTGCAGCTCACGCAGCCGGTGTCGCCCTCGCTCGCGCGCAACGCCGACGCGGTACAGCGCGCTTATCGCGAGTACCAGGAGAAAGCGCTCGGCCGCACGGGTCTGCGCAAGATGTACATCGGCACGCTGACGCTTGCGCTCTTTCTCGCCACCTTCATCGCAATGATGCTGGCGCTCGCGCTCGGCAATCAGCTTGCTCGGCCATTGTTCCTGCTGGCGCAAGGCACCAAGGAAATTACGGAAGGCGATTACACGCCGAAGCGTGAAATCAAATCACGCGACGAATTGGGCTTTCTCACGCAGTCGTTCAACGCGATGACGCGGCAGTTATCCGAAGCGCGCGCGGCGGTCGAGAACAACCGCATTGCGCTCGAACATTCGAAGGCATATCTGGAAAGCATTCTCGCCAACCTGACTGCGGGCGTGTTCGTGTTCGACCGGCAGTTCAGGCTGACCACCGCGAATCGCGGCGCCGAGCGGATTTTCCGTCAGCCGTTCCAGGCATTGATGGGTTCGGCGCTGGATCAGATCGGCGTGCTGAGCGAATTCGGCGGCATGGTCCGCAAGGCGTTTGCCGATCGCGAAGCGGCGAGCGGCGACGGTCACGACGATCGCGGCCACTGGCAGCAGCAGTTTTCGGTGCAGGTGCCGGGCGAAACCGAGCCGCTCACCTTGCTCGTGCGCGGCGCGCGGCTCGTCTCGGCGACGGACCGCGACGCGGAAGACATGCAGACGTCCGGCTACGTGGTCGTGTTCGACGATATTTCCGACGTGATCTCCGCGCAGCGTTCGATCGCGTGGGGCGAAGTCGCACGGCGGCTCGCGCACGAGATCAAGAATCCGCTCACGCCGATCCAGCTCTCCGCCGAGCGTTTGCAGATGAAGCTCGCCGACAAGCTGTCGCCATCCGACGCCGATGTGCTCAAGCGCGGCGCGACCACGATCGTCAACCAGGTCGCCGCCATGAAGCAGATGGTCGACAATTTCCGCGACTATGCGCGCACGCCGCCGGCGGTGCTTGCGCATCTGCAGCTGAATGAACTGGTCAGCGAAGTGCTCACGCTGTACGGTATCGAAGAGGGCAAGGGCGCGATCCAGGTCGAACTCGCCACCTTGCCGGCGATTCGCGGCGACGCGACGCAGTTGCGTCAGGTGATTCACAACCTGCTGCAGAACGCGCAGGATGCGGTGGCGGACCTCGAGCATCCGCGTGTGTTGCTCGAGACGAGGACAGTAGAATACGGAGACCCCGACGCGGAAGGCAAAGTCCGCGTGGCGGTGCGTCTGACGGTGTCGGATAACGGACCGGGCTTCCCCGCGCGTATCCTCACCCGTGCATTCGAACCTTACGTGACGACCAAGGCCAAGGGTACGGGCCTGGGTCTTGCGATGGTCAAGAAGATCGTCGACGAACACGGCGCGCGCATCGACATCCGCAATCGCATGAAAGCGGGCGATGTGATCGAGGGCGCGCAGATTTCGATCCTCTTCCTTCAACTGGCAGACGATGCCGCGACACCTGGAACAGGGCCGCGTGCGGCGCACGGCGGTGCGTCGCAGGGAAAGACAAAAGCAACAGTGCAGACAAGGGCAGCGTAAATGGCAACCATCCTGGTGGTAGATGATGAAATGGGCATCCGGGAATTGCTCTCGGAGATCCTGAGCGACGAAGGGCATGTCGTGGAGGCCGCGGAAAACGCGCAGGAAGCGCGCGAGTTCCGTTTGCGCCAGGCGCCCGACCTGGTGCTGCTCGACATCTGGATGCCCGATACCGACGGCGTGACCTTGCTCAAGGAATGGGCCGCGCAAGGGCAGCTCACCATGCCGGTGATCATGATGTCCGGCCATGCGACGATCGACACGGCGGTTGAGGCAACCAAGATCGGTGCGCTCAATTTCCTCGAAAAGCCGATTGCCTTGCAGAAACTGCTGAAGGCCGTCGAGCAGGGCCTTGCGCGAGGCAACGCGGGGGGCGCGCCGGGCGGCGCCGCGGCCAAGCCGGTGTTGCCGGTGAGTGCTTCGGCAGTGGCTTCGGCGGCGGCATTGCCAATGCTCTCTACCGACGGCCTCGGCAGCGGCGCGCTGGCTGCGCAAACGGCATCGATCTCGTTCGATATTCCGTTGCGTGACGCGCGCGATGCGTTCGAGCGCGCGTACTTCGAATATCACCTTGCACGTGAGAACGGCAGCATGACGCGCGTGGCGGAGAAGACCGGCCTGGAGCGCACTCACTTGTACCGCAAGCTCAAGCAACTCGGCGTCGATCTTGGCAAAAACAAAGGCGAGTGAAGGCAGTGACGAGCCAGTGACAGGCGCAAATGAAGGCGGTGCTCAGCGCGCAGATTTCATTTGCGCAGATTTTTTCGACAAGGGGCTTGCCCTGCTGCTGACCCTTTGATATCATTTCGTTCTTCGTTGGCCCGGTAGCTCAGTTGGTAGAGCAGCGGATTGAAAATCCGCGTGTCGATGGTTCGATTCCGTCCCAGGCCACCAGGATTCAGCCCCAGGAAATCGCAAGATTCCTGGGGCTTTTCCTTTTTGCGTCGCCTATTGTGTGACGGGCATCATGGACATCACGGGCGTCCGTTGCTTCGGCTTGCACGTGCCGTGTGGCAGGGCGCACTCGGCGGTGGTCGGCGCCGCATGATAAAATCGCGCCAGTTCAAGGACTTGCACATGAGTGCCGCGCGGCAACGCCGCTACCTGCACCGAACCCTTCGCCCGACGATTAACGGTATAAGCACCCAGCGACTCTGCATGCGGAAGGCGCGGCCTATACTGCTTTGGGCCGGCAGCAGTGCCGGCACGCGTCGCGCCGCGTTGCTTGCATGGCGCACCTCGCGCAGCGCGACGTGGCACTCTTCATTCACGGAGTTTCACGGTGATCCGCAACGACGCTAAACGTAGCGCTCTGGTGCTGTTTTCCGGCGGCCAGGATTCCGCCACGTGCCTCGCCTGGGCGCTCGAACGTTATGAAACTGTCGAGACACTGGGCTTCGACTACGGTCAGCGGCACCGCGTCGAACTGGAATGCCGCGAGGGGTTTCGCAACGCCGTCGCGCGCGCCTTTCCGGCTTGGGCCGAGCGCCTCGGCGACGACCATATGATCGATCTGTCGGTGCTCGGCGCGATCAGCGATACGGCGATGACGCGCGAGATCGAGATCGAAGCCACGGCCAACGGTTTGCCGAACACGTTCGTGCCGGGCCGCAACCTGATGTTCATGACCATCGCTGCGGCAATTGCGTATCGGCGTGGTTTGCAGGTGCTGGTCGGCGGCATGTGCGAGACGGATTTCTCCGGCTATCCGGATTGCCGCGACGACACGATGAAGGCATTGCAAGTCGCGCTGAACCTCGGCATGGACACGCGCTTGCTGCTCGAAACACCGTTGATGTGGCTCGACAAGGCCGACACCTGGCGCCTCGCCCACGAGCTCGGCGGCGCCGAACTGGTCGAGCTGGTGCGCGTCGAGACGCATACGTGCTACGTCGGCGAACGGGCTGAATTGCATGCGTGGGGCTTTGGTTGTGGCGAATGCCCGGCGTGCCGCTTGCGCAAGCGCGGTTACGAAGCGTACCTGGCCGGCGAGAAGGTCACCGAGCCAGTCTGACGTTTCTCGCACCGGCGCAGTTGGGGCACGAAGCTCAGACGCGCAGTTCAGGCGTACAGATCGAGCAACCATTTTCAGGAACAGGGCAGACAGCAGCATGACTTACGCGGTCAAGGAAATCTTCTACACGTTGCAGGGCGAGGGCGCGAATGCCGGGCGTCCGGCTGTCTTCTGCCGGTTTGCCGGCTGCAACCTGTGGTCGGGCCGCGAGGAAGATCGTGCCGAGGCGGTATGCCGCTTCTGCGATACCGATTTCGTCGGTACCGACGGCGAGAACGGCGGCAAGTACCGCACGGCTGAAGAGCTGGTGCAGATGATCGCGTCGCAATGGCCGCAAGGCGAGGGCGAGCGCTTCGTGGTGTGCACGGGTGGCGAACCGATGCTGCAGATCGACCCGCCCCTGGTCGACGCGCTGCATGCCGCCGGCTTTGAAATCGCCATTGAAACCAACGGCTCGCTGCCGGTGCTCGAGACGATCGACTGGATCTGCGTGAGCCCGAAGGCCGACGCGCCGCTTGTCGTGACCCGAGGCAACGAACTGAAGGTCGTGATCCCGCAGGACAACCAACGCTTGTCCGAGTATGCGAAGCTCGACTTCGAGTATTTCCTCGTCCAGCCAATGGACGGCCCGTCGCGCGACATCAACACCAAGCTCGCGATCGACTGGTGCAAACGCCATCCGCAATGGCGCCTGTCGATGCAGACCCACAAGTATCTGAACATTCCCTGATTTGCCGTGCTGACGATTACACGAAAACTCGAATTCGACGCGGGTCACCGCATCCCCGATCACCGCAGCCAGTGCCGTAATCTGCACGGTCATCGCTACGTGCTCGAAATCACGCTGCAAGGCGATCTGGTCGACACCGAAGGCGCGCCCGATCGCGGCATGGTGATGGACTTCGCCGACGTGAAGTCGCTCGCCGTCGAGCATCTGGTCGACAAATGGGACCACGCGTTTCTCGTCTATGAAGGCGACACGCAGGTGCGCGGTTTCCTGGAAACGATGGCCGACCACAAGACGGTGGTGCTCGATCGCATTCCCACCGTCGAAAACCTGGCCGCCGTCGCGTTCGACGTGCTCGCGAATGTCTACGACGCCCATTACGGCGTGAATCTGCGTTTGCACAAGCTGCGCCTGTACGAGACGCCGAATTGCTGGGCCGACGTGGTCCGCGACTAAGCGCAACATCGCGGCGCGCCTCCCGCGAAGTCCCGTTGGGACCGTCCAACCCTCGCGTTATTGTCACGGTATGATCGCTCCGATAACCACACGGAGCGAGACATGCCGGTCACCGCATTGCGTCGCAGCAGGCATCCGGGCCGCCACGGCCTGAGCCATCGTTTTTGTCTTTCCACCGCCCATCACGCCGGCATGCTGTCGCGCGTTTCGGGCGACGCATTTCATCGGCGTCACGGAGCGCGGCGATGAGCAGCTTGACCAATCCCCTCAAGACACGTTTGAAAGAAACCGAGCCGCTGTTCGGCCTGTGGCTCTCGCTCGGCAGCGACGCCGCCGCCGAAGCGCTCGCGCACGCCGGCTACGACTGGCTGCTGATCGACATGGAGCATGCGCCGAACGATAGCGGCGACGTCGCCTCGCAATTGCGCGCGATCGGCGCTGCGCATCTGCCGAGCGAGCCGGTCGTGCGCGTGCCGGCCAGCGAGGCCTGGCTCGTCAAGCGCGTGCTGGATGCCGGCGCGCGTACGCTGATGTTCCCGAACATCGAGTCCGCTGACGAGGCGGCGCGCGCCGTGCGTCTCACGCAATATCCGACCGCCGGGGCGCTCGACGGTGAACGCGGCGTCGCTGGCGTGGTGCGCGCCGCGGCCTACGGCATGCGGCGCGACTACGTGCAGACGGCCAACGCGCAGATCGCGACCATCGTGCAGATCGAGTCGGCGCGCGGCCTGCAGGAGGTGGAAAAGATCGCGGCGACGCCCGGCGTCGATTGCCTGTTCGTCGGCCCCGCCGATCTTGCGGCGAGCCTCGGTCATCTCGGCGATTCGAAACATCCGGACGTGCAGGCCGCGATGGCGCGCATTGTGAGCGCTGCGGACAAGGCGGGTATTGCCGCCGGTATTTTTGCTATGGATGTCGCGAGCGCCAGGCAGCATCGCGACGCCGGTTTCCGTTTTATCGCTCTGGCCGCCGACGTCATGTGGATGTTGCGCGCGACTCGCCAGGCGTTGCAGGAGGTGAGGTCATGAAGGGGATGGTGCAGTGCGTCGTGGTGCGTCTGGCGGTCACGGCGGCGTTGATGGCGAGTGCGGCTGCGTACGCGCAGAGCGGCGTGGCGAAGTCGAACGACCCGCAGACGCAAACCGCGGTCGCCGACTACAACGCCGGCAATCTCGGCGCGGCGCTGGCCGAGTTCCGCAAGGCTGCCGAGCGCGGCAGCCGGCTCGCCGAGTTCAACTACGCGATGATGTTGCTCAACGGCGAAGGCGGCCCGGCTAACGTCGATGAAGGCAAGAAATGGCTGCGCAAGGCCGCCGACGCCAATATGTCGCACGCGCAGTACGTGTACGGCAAGATGTACGACGACGGCGAGTTCGTCGGGCGCGATCCGGTCGAGGCGCACCGCTGGTTTCTGAAGGCGGCCCAGCAAGGACACGTGCAGGCCGAGTTGGCGCTCGCCAATCAGTTCCTCGATGGACGCGGCACCGAGCGCGACAACAAGCAGGCGTTCGTCTGGTACAAGAAGGCGGCGCAAGGCGGCGACATGACCGCGCAATACGTGACCGGCTCGTTCTACGAGCGCGGCGGCGACGGCGTGGACCAGAATCTGAACGTGGCGCGCGCCTATTACGCCGCCGCGGCGGCGCAGGGCGATCCGGCGGCGCGGCTCAAGTATCAGCAACTCAGCGCGCAGTTGCGGGATCAGAAGGAAGTGAAGCCGCAGTAAACGAAAAAGGGGCGCACCGTGATGACGGTGTGCCCCTTCTGCTATTGATCGCCTTGTTTCAGGCCTGGTTCGCCGACCGACCCGACGCGCTAACTCTGCATCAACCGCTTTTGCCGCGCGACACTCATGATGAGGCCAATCGCCACACCCAGCGTGGTCAGGGCGGTGCCGCCGTAGCTCATGAACGGCAACGGTACGCCGACCACCGGCAAGATACCGCTCACCATGCCGATGTTCACGAAGGCGTAGGTGAAGAACGCCATGGTCAGCGAGCCGGCCAGCAAACGTCCGAACAGCGTCGCACCATTGGCCGCGATATACAGCCCACGCGCGATCAACAGCATGTACAGCGTGAGCAGCACGATACCGCCCGCCAGCCCGAACTCTTCGGAGAACACCGCGAAAATGAAGTCGGTGTGCTTCTCGGGGATGAACTCCAGATGCGCCTGCGTGCCCTTCAGCCAGCCTTTGCCGAGCGGACCGCCCGAGCCGATCGCAATGACCGCCTGGATCGTGTGGAAGCCCTTGCCGAGCGGATCCGAGGTCGGATCGAGCAGCGTGCAGATGCGGTGCTTCTGATAGTCGTGCATCAACGGCCATTGCACTTCGGGCTGACAGATCTTGTCCTGAAAGGCGGCGATCGAGCCGACCGCGATCACGCCTGCAATCAGCACTGGCACGATCAGCTTGAAACTCAGCCCCGCGAAGTAAATCACGAAGAAGCCGGCCGCGAACACCAGCACGGCCGTGCCGAGATCGGGCTGTTTGGCGATCAGGCCGACCGGCACCGCGAGAATCAGCAGGCCGACCAGGTAGTCGTACCAGCGCATCACGCCTTCGCGGCGCTGGTAGTACCACGCGAGCATCAGCGGCGTGGCGATCTTCAGGATTTCCGACGGCTGGATCACCACGCCGACATTGATCCAGCGCTTCGCGCCCTTGCGTGTGAGGCCGAACAGCGCCACCGCGACCAGTAACGCGATCCCGAACGTATAGAGCGGAACCGCGAAGCGCATCAGCGTGGTGGGTGGAACATTGGCGAGCGCCCACATCAGCACGAACGTCAGCATGATGTTGCGCAACTGGTCTTCCACGCGGCCCGGGACGTCCAGACTCGCGCTGTACAGCGTGACGATGCCGACGCACAGCAGCAGAAACACGATCAGCGCGAGCGGGCGATCGAAGCCCGCGAACATCCGCTTGATGCGGTCGAGCCAGGCGCGCTTGTCGAATTGCATGCCTTTTCTCCTTACTCGTCGATGCCGCCGGAAACCGGCTGGCGTGGCGACGTGGCCTGGGTGCCGTCATCGCGCGACGGTGCCGCGGCGCTCGGCGCCGGCTCGCTGGCCGGGCGGGGGTGATGCGGGGCGCCGGACTTACGCGGCGTCGGATTCTTTGCGGCGGCCGACGTGGAGGCGGCAACGGGCGCCGACGCGACAGCGGGCGCGGACGCAACTGCTGCCGCGGAGGCCGCCCTCGCCGCCGCCGCCGCAGCGGAGGCCGCCGCTGCCGCCGAAGCCGCGCCGGGAATCGGCAGGGCAGTGAAGCCCGCCGCGACCTTGACCGGCTGAGCCGAGTCCTGTGGCGACGGTGCGCCGCCGACTTCGGGCGCGGACGCGTCTTCGGTCGCGGACGCCGCGGCTTCGATAGCCGCTTGCTGCGCGCCCGGCTTGTTCTTGCCGACGAGGTAGTAGTCGAGCACCTTGCGCGCAATCGGGCCCGCCGATTCCGCACCCCAGCCGCCGTTTTCGACGATCAGCGCGAGCGCGATCTTCGGCTGCTCGACGGGCGCGAAGGCGATGAAAAGCGCGTGGTCGCGCAGATGTTCGGCGATTGCGTGGCCTTTGTAGTTCGCGCCTTGCAGCGAGTAGACCTGCGCCGTCCCCGTCTTGCCGGCCGCCTGGTATTGGGCGCCGATAAACAGTTTCGACGCCGTCCCATTGGTCACGACGCCTTCCATGGCGCGCTTGATGATGTCGATGTCCGATTGCTTCACCGCGATTTTGTCGCTCGGATCGCGCACGACCGCACGGGTGTCTTTCGTGATCGGGTTTTCGATGTCGCGCACGAGGTGCGGCTTCATCACGACGCCATTGTTCGCGAGCGTGGCCGTGGCATGAGCAAGCTGGAGAATGGTGAACGAGTTGTAGCCCTGGCCGATGCCGAGGCTGATCGTTTCGCCTTCGTACCAGCGCTGCTGTTCCGGCTTGCGGTATGCCTTGCGCTTCCATTCGGTGGACGGCAGGATGCCGCGCGCCTCGCCCGAGATGTCGATGCCGGTGATCTGGCCGAAGCCCCACGGCTTCATGAAGTTGGCGATGTTGTTGACGCCGAGATCGTGAGCGAGCATGTAGAAATACGTGTCGTTCGACACCACGATCGCGCGGTTCATGTCGACCCAGCCCTGGCCCGAACGCACGTCGTTGCGGAACGTGTGGCCGCCGAAGGTGTACGAGCCCGGATCCTGGAAGCCCCAGCCCGGGGTGCGCTTATGCAGCGTGAGCGCGGCGAGCGCCATGAACGGCTTGTAGGTCGACCCTGGCGGATAGGTGCCGTGCAGCGGCCGGTTGAGCAGTGGGTGGTCGGGTGAATTGTTGAGGTCGTCCCAGGTCTGCTGATCGATGCCGTCGACAAACGAATTCGGATCGAAGCTCGGCGCGGACACGAACGCGAGCACGTCGCCCGACGATGGCTCGATCGCGACTAGCGCGCCGCGCCGTCCCGCGAAAGCCTGCTCGGCAACCTGCTGCAGCCCGATATCGAGCGACAGCACCAGGTTGTTGCCCGGCGTGGCCTGGGTGCGCGACAACGTGCGCACGGGGCGGCCGCCGGCGGTCACTTCCACTTCCTCGAAACCGGTCTGGCCATGCAACTCGGTCTCGTAACTCTGCTCGACGCCGATCTTGCCGATGTAGTCGGTGCCCTTGTAGTTGTTCGCGTCCAGACGCGGATCGTAGTGGTCCGGATCGCTGTCGTTCTGGTCGCTGGCGTCGTCGATGCGGTCCTGATCGCGCTGTGAAATCCGCCCGATGTAGCCGATCACGTGCGCCGCCGTCGGTCCGAGCGGATATTGGCGGAACAGGCGCGCGCGCACTTCCACGCCAGGAAAACGGAAGCGCTGCGCGGTGAAGCGCGCGACTTCGTCGTCGGTCAGGCGGGTGCGGATCGGCAGGCTCTCGAAGTTCTTCGAGTCTTCCTGCAGCTTCTTGAAGCGGCGGCGGTCGCGCGCGTCGATCGAGACGACCGTGGCCAGGTTGTCGATCACGTTTTCGAGCGAGTCGTTCAGCTTCGACGGGGTAATTTCGAGCGTGTAGGCCGAGTAGTTCTTGGCCAGCACGACGCCGTTGCGATCGGTGATGATGCCGCGGTTCGGCACGATCGGCGCGACGGAAATGCGGTTTTCATCGGCTTGCAGCGAGTATTTGCTGTAGTGCCAGACCTGCAGGAACAGGAACCGGAAGACGATCAGCCCGAAGCAGACGAACACGAACAGGCCCGCCGCCGCGACGCGCAGGCGGAACTTCGAGAGCTGTTGCTGGGTGTCCTTGAATTCGGTCATGCGATTCTGCAAAAGGCCGGATGACGGCCATCATGAGTGTGCGCCTATTCCGGCCGGAACCGGAAGGCATGAACAGCGACGCGCGTCGAGCGGGCCGGCAAAGCGGGTTCCATCAGAACGGCCGGCGGCCCCGATGCGTGATCAAATTGGCCGGGTATCGTCCGGGTCGGCCGGGCGGCGCTGCGGCATCAGCAGCAGCATGCTGGTGACCGGCCATAGCGCGGCTTCGACGAAACCGTCGATCAGATAACCCCAGCCTGGAAACGCCGCGCCCGTCAGCAGACGGATCACGAACGGCACCAGTTGCGCGACGACCAGCAGCGGCATGACCGCGAAAGTCTGCACGCCGAGCGACATCCACAGCACGCGGCGGTGGATGGTGATCGCGCCGTACGACAACAACGTATATGCCAGCGCGTGCTCGCCGAGCAGGCTGGCGTTGTGCACGTCCATCAACAAACCGAGCGAAAACGCGATACCCATGCCGACTTTGCGCGGCTGATGCACGTTCCAGAACAGCAGCACGAGCGCCACGAAGTCCGGCACGCCGACAAGGCGCCCCCAAGGCATCAGGTTCAGCAGGAACGCGGCGGCGAGGCTGAACGAGATGAAGTACGGGTTGACCGGCTGCAGAATGTATTGCGGACGGTTCATGGCTGCGCCCCCGGTGTGGCTGGCGGCTTCGCGTTCTTTTCAGCGGCCGGTTTCTTTTCGGTGGCGGCGTTCTTTTCAGCGGCCGGCTTCTTGTCGGAAGGCTTCTTCTCCGCGGCCGCCGGTTTGGCTGGGGCTTTGTCAGCGGGCCTGGCCGCCGCGGGCTTCTCGGCGGCGGGTTTTTCGCCTGCTTTTGCCGGAGCTTTGTCCGCCGCGGCCTTGGCGTCCGCCGGCTTGCCGCCCTTCTTCGCTTTCGCGTCTTTCGCGGCGGTGGCCGCGTCTGGCTCTTCGGCGGGACGCGGCGGCACATTGTTCACGTAATGCAGCACCAGCAACTGACGTGCGCCGCGCACCGGCGCGATCGGCAGGCAGATCACGCGCGCGAACGCCGTATCGGCCTGTTTGTCGACCCGCACCACCCTGGCGACCGGCAGGCCCGGCGGATAGACGCCGTCGAGTCCGCTCGTGACGAGTTCGTCGCCGGACTGGATGTCGGCGCTGATCGGCACGAAGCGCAGATCGAGCGTGTCGCCCTTCGGCGTGCCGTAAATCACGCTGCGCAAGCCAGTGCGCACGATCTGCACGGGGACAGCCTGATCCTTGTCCGTGAGCAGGGTCACTTCGGCTTGCAGCGGGAAGACGCGTGTCACCTGGCCGATCACGCCGTCTTCGTTGACGACCGGCGAACCGTTCTGGATGCCTTGCTGCGCACCGCGGCCGATCACCACCTTCTGCGTGAAAGGATCGCGCGTGTCGTACTGAATCTCGGCGGGCAGCGATTCAGTGGTGGAACGCTGGGACAGTTGCAGCAGCGCGCGCAAATGCGCGTTTTCGGCGGCCAGCTCGGCCGCCGTATTGGCTTGCTGCGAAAGCTGCAGATCTTTGCTGCGCAGTTTGTCGTTTTCGCTGCGCAGCGTGGCGCTGGTCACGGCCAGGTCGGCCGCGCCCACGAACATGTCGCGCGGCACGAGCGCCGCGCGTTGCAACGGATAAAGACCCGCGCCGAGCACGCCACGCACGATTTCGAGCGTTTTGAAGCGAGCGTCGGAGATCAGCAGGGCGAGCGCCAGCACGACGAAAAACACGAGTCGGGCGAGGGCGGACGGTCCTTGCTTGAACAGGGGCGGCGGACTGTATTCCATGGTCGGCGCCGGGGGCGTGAGCGGTTGGGTGAGACGGCGGCGCGCGAGGGACGCGCGTTCAGCGCGCGAAGGCTGGCAGGCCCAGCCGACGGCAAACCGGCCCGCAAGGGGCCGTTTGCCAGATCCGCGCTACTGACATGGAGACGGGCTCGCTTACTCGTACGAGAAGATGCTGCCCAGCTTGTCCATGCGTTCGAGCGCCATGCCCGAGCCACGCACAACGCAGGTCAGCGGGTCTTCGGCGACGAGCACCGGCAGGCCGGTTTCTTCTGCGAGCAGGCGGTCCAGATCGCGCAGCAGCGCGCCACCGCCCGTGAGCATCATGCCGCGCTCGGCGATGTCCGCGCCCAGTTCCGGTGGCGTCTGTTCAAGCGCGATCTTCACCGACGACACGATCTGGTTCAGCGGATCGGTGAGGGCTTCGAGAATTTCGTTGCTGGAGATCGTGAAGCTGCGCGGAATGCCTTCCGACAGATTGCGGCCCTTCACTTCCATTTCCTTGACTTCGGAACCCGGGAAGGCGGAGCCGATTTCCTTCTTGATGGCTTCGGCGGTTTGCTCGCCGATCAGCATGCCGTAGTTGCGGCGGATGTAGTTGACGATCGCTTCGTCGAACTTGTCGCCGCCCACGCGCACCGAGCCCTTGTACACGATGCCGCCGAGCGAGATCACGCCGACTTCGGTCGTGCCGCCGCCGATGTCGACGACCATCGAGCCGGTGGCTTCCGACACCGGCAGGCCGGCGCCGATCGCGGCAGCCATGGGTTCTTCGATGAGGTAGACCTGCGAAGCGCCCGCGCCGTGCGCGGCTTCCTTGATCGCGCGGCGTTCGACCTGGGTCGAACCGCACGGCACGCAAATGATGATACGCGGCGACGGCGAGAACATGCGCGATTCGTGAGCAGTTTTGATGAACTGCTTGATCATCTGCTCGGTGACGGTGAAGTCGGCGATTACGCCGTCTTTCATGGGGCGGATCGCTTCGATGTTGCCCGGCACCTTGCCGAGCATCTGCTTGGCTTCCTTGCCGACTGCCTGGATGGTTTTCTTGCCGTTGGGACCGCCTTCCTGGCGGATCGAGACCACCGACGGTTCATCAAGAACGATGCCCTTGCCACGCATGTAGATGAGCGTGTTGGCCGTGCCGAGGTCAATGGCCAGATCGTTGGAGAAGTAGCTGCGCAAAAAACCGAACATTCAAAATCCTGTCTCGCTTGGGGCCGGGCCTCGCAACGTATGCGCAGGGCGGCAGCGGAAAAAATAACAGCTTCAACCGGGCGGAAGCGGCGCCACAGGAACTTGAAGCTGCGAGGGAGTCTACCGGAGGCCGGTGCAAAGCCAGGTCAGAAAAATCCGAACGATCTTGGGGAATCGTTCAGAAAGGCCTTGGTAAGTCGGTCCGGGTTTGGGTCGAACGCGTAATGATACCTTATAATTTTGGATGTTTTGAAGGAAACGGACGGCACTTTTTGCCGCCGCTGGCCCCTTTTTCGAGGGCTTCCTCCAGCGTCGTAACCCGCTGTCGCAGCGCTGTTTTTTGCGTGCTGCGGCGGTCCACCACATTTTCCGGTGACTGCATGGCTCTGACCCTGACCGATGTAAAACGCATCGCGCATCTTGCGCGGCTCGAACTGGCCGACGCCGACGCTGAGCACACCCTTGTTCAGCTCAACGATTTTTTCGGCCTCGTCGAGCAGATGCAGGCGGTCGATACCACCGGCATCGCCCCGCTTGCCCACCCGATCGAGCAGATCGAAGACGTCGCGCTGCGTTTGCGCGACGACGCGGTGACCGAAACGGTCGAGCGCGAAGCTTTCCAGCGCCCGGCGCCGGCCGTGCAGGACGGCCTGTACCTCGTGCCGAAGGTGATCGAGTAATACCCGCGCATCGCGCCCGGCGCGGCGTGCGAGCCAGCCCCGGCGATGTGCCGACCCGTGCGGCATATCGACTCGTGGTCCCGGCGCTCGCGTGACCGTCGTCTCCGGCTTTCCCGGCCCGGCTAGCCGGCGGGCAGCCGAACGCCTCCACGGCAGCGTGACTGCGCTGCCGCGCTCTTCAGGATAAAACGCAATGCATGAAAAAAGTTTGAGCGAACTGCGCGCCGCATTGACGGCCAAGGAATGCTCCGCAGTCGAACTGGCGCAGCTCTATCTGAAGCGGATCGACGCGGCCAATAGCCTGAACGCATTCATCCAGGTCGACCCCGAGCTGACGCTCGCGCAGGCCAAAGCCGCGGACGCGCTGCTCCACACCGGCCACGCCGGCCCGCTGGTCGGCCTGCCGATCGCGCACAAGGATGTGTTCGTCACCAAGGGCTGGCGCTCCACGGCCGGCTCGAAAATGCTGTCGAACTACGAGAGCCCGTTCGACGCGACCGTGGTCGCGCGTCTGCAGAACGCCGGCATGGTGTGCGTGGGCAAGACCAATATGGACGAGTTCGCGATGGGCTCGTCCAACGAGAATTCGTACTTCGGTCCCGTGCAGAATCCGTGGGATGTGCAGGCTGTGCCGGGCGGCTCGTCGGGCGGCTCGGCCGCGGCCGTGGCCGCACGCCTCGCGCCCGCCGCGACCGGCACGGACACCGGCGGCTCGATCCGTCAGCCGGCGTCGTTCTCCGGCATTACCGGCATCAAGCCCACGTACGGCCGCGTGTCGCGTTACGGCATGATCGCGTTCGCCTCGTCGCTGGATCAGGGCGGCCCGATGGCGCAAAGCGCCGCGGATTGCGCCACGCTGCTCAACGCCATGGCCGGTTTCGACGAGCGCGATTCGACCAGCCTCGTGCGTGACGACGAAGACTACACGCGCCACCTCGGCAAGCCGTGGAAAGAAGCCGGTGCCGACAAACCGCTCGCCGGCCTGCGCATCGGCCTGCCGAAAGAGTATTTCGGCGCCGGTCTCGCCGACGACGTGCGCGCGTCGATCGACGCCGCGCTCAAGCAATACGAAGCGCTCGGCGCCACGCTGGTCGAGGTCTCGCTGCCGAAAACCGAGTTGTCGATCCCGGTGTACTACGTGATCGCGCCGGCTGAGGCTTCGTCGAATCTGTCGCGTTTCGACGGCGTGCGCTTCGGCCATCGCGCCGCGGAGTATCGCGATCTGCTCGACATGTACAAGAAGTCGCGCGCCGAAGGCTTCGGTCCGGAAGTGAAGCGCCGCATTCTGGTCGGCGCCTACGTGCTGTCGCACGGCTACTACGACGCGTACTACCTGCAGGCGCAGAAGATCCGCCGCATCATCGCGCAGGACTTCCAGGAAGCGTTCAAACAATGCGACGTGATCATGGGGCCGGTCGCGCCAACGGTGGCATGGGACCTCGGCGCGAAGGGCGACGATCCGGTGCAGATGTATCTGGCCGACATCTACACGCTGTCGGTGAGCCTCGCCGGTTTGCCGGGCATGAGCGTGCCGTGCGGCTTCGGCGCGGGCGCGAATGCGCAGCGTCCGGTAGGTCTGCAGATCATCGGCAACTATTTCAACGAAGCCCGGATGCTGCAGGTGGCCGACGCGTTCCAGCGCGCGACCGACTGGCACCGCAAAACACCGGCAGGAGTGTGAGCACCATGACCAAGCAATGGGAAGTCGTGATCGGTCTGGAGACCCACGCGCAACTGTCGACCCACTCGAAGATTTTTTCGGGCGCCTCGACGCAATTCGGCGCGGCGCCGAACACGCAAGCCTGCCCCGTCGATCTGGCCTTGCCGGGCACCTTGCCGGTGATGAATCGCGGTGCTGTGGAGCGCGCGATCCAGTTCGGCCTCGCGATCGGCGCGACGGTGGCGCCGCGCAGCATCTTCGCGCGCAAGAATTATTTCTATCCCGATCTGCCAAAGGGGTACCAGATCAGCCAGTACGAAATCCCCGTCGTGCAAGGCGGCCAGGTGACGATTCAGGTGCCGGCCAACGAAAAGACGGGTAAGGAAGCGTACGAGAAGGTCGTCAACCTCACGCGCGCCCACCTCGAAGAAGACGCGGGCAAGTCGCTGCACGAAGACTTCGCGGGCATGACCGGCATCGACCTGAATCGCGCCGGCACGCCGCTGCTCGAGATCGTCACCGAGCCGGAAATGCGCAGCGCGGCCGAAGCGGTGGCCTACGCCAAGACGCTGCATACGCTCGTGACGTGGCTTGGCATCTGCGACGGCAACATGCAGGAAGGCTCGTTCCGTTGCGACGCTAACGTGTCGGTGCGCCCGGTCGGTCAGGCCGAATTCGGCACGCGCGCCGAGATCAAGAACCTGAACTCGTTCCGCTTCCTCGAAGAAGCGATCCAGTACGAAGTGCGCCGTCAGATCGAATTGATCGAAGACGGCGGCACGGTGGTGCAGGAAACGCGTCTGTACGATCCGGACAAGCGCGAAACGCGTTCCATGCGCAGCAAGGAAGACGCGCACGATTACCGCTATTTCCCCGATCCCGATCTGATGCCGCTCGTGATCGACGCGGCGTGGGTCGAGCGCGTGAAGAGCGAGATGCCGGAACTGCCGGTCGCGATTCAACAACGCTTCGTCACGCAATACGGTTTGACGCCTTACGACGCCAACGTGCTGACCTCGAGCAAGGCGATGGCGGCGTACTACGAAGCGGTGGTGAGCAAAGTCGGCCCGTCCAATGCGAAGGCTGCGGCTAACTGGCTGATGGGCGAAGTGTCGTCGCAGTTGAATCGCGAAGGCCTCGACTTTGCAGCAAGTCCGGTGTCGTCAGCGCAACTCGCGTTGCTGCTGCAACGTATCGCCGACGGCACGATCTCCAACAAGATCGCCAAGGAAATTTTCCTCGCGATCTGGGAAGAGAAAGCCACCGACGAAGCCGCTGCCGATCGCATCATCGAAGCGAAGGGCCTGAAGCAGATTTCGGATACCGGCGCGCTCGAAGCGATCATCGACGAAGTGCTCGCTGCGAATCAGAAGTCGGTCGAGGAATTCCGCGCCGGCAAGGAAAAGGCGTTCAACGCGCTGATCGGTCAGGCAATGAAAGCGACCAAGGGCAAGGCGAATCCGGCGCAGGTAAACGAACTGCTCAAGAAGAAGCTGTCCTGAGTTGAAGCTGAGTTAAAAAAGCACGGCCTAAGCGTTCGCGCTTTGGCCACCGCGGGCTGTTGCCGGAAACGAAAGTGGGGCAGCGGCCCGTTTCATTTGCGGGACCGTTTAAACGCAGATCACGGAGTGTGTGGATGGCCAGGCAACCTGAACTCGACGACTTCCGCGTGCCGTATTTCGACGACGGCAAGAAGAAAAACAAATTCTCGCTCGACGGTTTCGATCCGGCTGCAAAACCCTTTTCGGCCGGTTCGAAAGACGCCGACAAAGCCCGCCTCCTGGAGATCGGCGAGAAGCTCGACTCCCAGCAGGAGCGCCTGCATGCGCAGCAGACGCGCCGCGTCCTGCTGGTGCTGCAGGGCATGGACACGAGCGGCAAGGACGGCACGATCCGCGCGGTGTTTCACGACGTCGATCCGCTGGGTTTGCGCATCGTGCCGTTCAAGGCGCCGACGCCCGTCGAACTCGCGCACGACTTTCTCTGGCGCGTGCATGCGCAAGCGCCTGCGGCGGGCGAACTGACGATCTTCAACCGCAGTCATTACGAAGATCTGCTGGTGCCCACGGTGCTCGGCAACCTGGACGCGCCAGCCTTCGCGCAACGCTGCCGCCACATCCGCCAGTTCGAAGCATTGCTGGCAGATAGCGGCACGACCATCATCAAGTGCATGCTGCACATTTCGAAAGAAGAGCAGCGTGTGCGTTTGCAGGCGCGTATCGACGATTCGACCAAGCATTGGAAATTCGACGTCGCCGATCTCGAAGCGCGCAAGCAGTGGGACAAATATCAGGTGGCCTATGGCGAGGCGCTCGCCGCGACATCGACCGAATACGCGCCGTGGTACGTGATTCCGGCGGACTCGAAGACGCATCGCAATGTGATGGTGGCCGAATTGCTGTTGCGCGCATTCGAAACGCTGAAGCTCGAATTTCCGCCTGCCAAAGAATCGCTGAAGGGCATCAAGATCGCGTGAGCGTGCCCCTTTGCTTCAGAAACGAATCGACCATATAAGGAACGACATGTTGCGTGTGATTACCGCCAACCTGAACGGTATCCGTTCAGCGGCGAAGAAGGGCTTTTTCGACTGGTTCGGCGAACAGAAAGCCGACGTGCTGTGCGTGCAGGAAATCAAATGCTCGCAAGACGACATGACGCCGGAATTCATGGCGCCACACAACTTCACCGGCTATTTCCAGCACGCCGTGAAGAAGGGTTATAGCGGCGCGGGCGTGTACACGCGTCACGAACCGGACGAAGTGGTAATCGGCTTCGGCAGCGAGGAGTTCGACCCGGAAGGGCGCTATGTTGAACTGCGTTTCGGCAAGCTCTCGGTGATTTCGGTGTACGTGCCGTCGGGCTCGAGCGGCGACGAACGCCAGCAGGCCAAATACCGTTTCATGGACGAGTTCATGCCGCATCTCGCGGAACTGGCTCAGGAGCGCGAAGTGATCGTGTGCGGCGACGTGAACATCGTCCACAAGGAAATCGACATCAAGAACTGGAAGAGCAATCAGAAGAACTCGGGTTGCCTGCCGGAAGAGCGCGCATGGCTCACCAAACTGTTCGACGAAGTGGGTTACGTCGACGTGTTCCGCACGCTCGACCAGCGGCCGGAGCAGTACACATGGTGGAGCAATCGCGGCCAGGCCTACGCGAAGAACGTCGGGTGGCGGATCGATTATCAGATCGCGACGCAGGGTATCGCGAGCAAGGCGAAACGCACTGACGTGTTCCGCGATATCAAGTTCAGCGACCATGCGCCGCTGACGGTCGATTACGACCACAAGCTCAAGAAATAAGCAGAGTCCGCGTTCTGGCAGAGGGCGAGGCCAAAGTAGCCTCCCCACAACGGCGCGCTTCGCCACACAAGAGCTGAGCCGCGCCGGGCTCGGCCTGCGCCGCTCAGTTGCGGGCCGGTGTGCGGCGCGGGCGGCCCATGCCGCCGTAGTCCGGCAGCGCATCGACCGTTTTGCCGATCGCTTTCGCGTAGAGCGGCAGCATGTCGGGCAGACGTTTGATGATGTCCTGGCGGCGCGCCGGCGTGTACGGATGCACGTAGATGAAGCCCTGATCGCGATTGCCGCGCGTGGCCTGCGCGAGCTTGTCCCAGAGCGTGACCGCCGCGCGCGGATCGAAGCCGGCGCGCGACGCGATATCACTGCCGATCACGTCGGCTTCGGTCTCGTCGGTATTCTCGTATTTCATTTCCAGGAGGCGCGAGCCGATGCCGAGCGGCGCCGCGCCGAGGTCGGCGAGTCCGAACAGTTGCGGGATCGTACCCGACGAGTCGAGCTGGCTCGCCTGCAGTTGGCCGAGCCGCTCGCGCGCATGTTCGCGCAGCGCGTGCGCGATCTCGTGGCCGATCAGCATGCCGAGTTCGTTGTCGTTCAAACGCGCGCGGTCGAGCAGCCCGCCATACACGACGATCTTGCCGCCCGGCAGACAGTACATGCGGATATCGGGCGAGCGCACCACCGCCACATCCCACTTCCAGTTCTTGGCCCGCTCGTTCCATTTCAGCGAGTACGGGATCAGCTTGTCGACGATCGAGCGCACGCGCGTGACGTGTGCGTCGGCGTCGCCATACAGCCGGTTCGCGTGCTCGGCGCCGTAGGCGATCTGGTTGAACTCTTCGGCGGCTTGCGCCTCGAGCATCGGCGAAGGAATCAGGTTGCGGAACACCAGATAGCCGCCGTAGCGCAACTGCGTGTTCGTCAGGCTGTACGGTGCGGACGCTGCGGCAGGCATTGATGTGCCGGCGGCCGCTTTGGCGGCTGCGGACGGCGCCGGCGTCCTCGCCGTGACCGGAGCCGGCGGCGATGGCGTCGACGGCGTCGACGGCGCCGCCGAGGGCGGTGTGGCAGTGGCGGGCGCACTGCCGGCGCCAACGGCGCTGCCCGCGTTGGTCGTGCCTTGCACCGCCGATGTCGCGCTTTCTTGGCTCGCGGCGGCCGCTGCGGCCTTCGCCGTTGGCGCGGCCGATGTGGCGGGTACCGGCGCAGCAGCGGGTGCGGCCGTGCTGGTAGCAGTGGCCGGCATGGCGGTCGCGTAGGCGCTCAAAGGCGCGGCCAACGTCAGGCTCACACAGCCGAGCGACCATACCGTGTGCAGAGCCGCGCGTCTCGCGTTGCGCGCAGGACGCCGGGATGTAATCGGGCGCAGTACGGCCTTCGGGAGAAGCGCCTTCACGACCGCGTCCTCCACGGCGCGATACGCAGCAGAAGCACCATGCCGGGCAAGGCCAGCGCAGTGCAAACGATGAAGTAATCGAACCAGCCGATCTGCGCGACCACATACCCGCTTGCGGCCGAAGCCAGCGTGCGCGGCACCGAAGCGAGGCTCGTGAAGAGCGCGAATTGGGTAGCCGTGTAACGCGGATCGGTGGTGCTGGCGATATACGCCGTGAAAGCCGCCATCGTCAGACCGGTGGCGAAGGTTTCGAAGCCGTAGACGAGCGCGAGAGCAACTGAACGCGGCTCGAGCTGCACGGCCCAATCGATGCCCACCAGCGCCAGCAGCTTCGTCGTGCCCTGGCTCAGCCCGACGGCGATGTCGTAAATCGCCGTGAGACCGGGCGAAGCCGGCCCGAGATGCGCGAGCCACGCGAAGCCGAGCGTCGACACCATCTGCAGGATGCCGAAGATCCACAAGCCCCGGCCGATGCCGATTTTCATTAGCCAGATCCCGCCGACGATCCCGCCCGCCAGACTGGCGCCGAACGCCGTGGTCTTCGCGATCACGCCGATCTGCGTGCGAGAAAATCCGATGTCCAGAAAGAACGAGGTGGACAGCGTGGTCGCCATCGTGTCGCCGAGTTTGTACAGAAAGATGAAACCGAGCACGAACAGCGCGCCACGCCAGCCGTCACGCTGAATGAATTCCTTGAACGGCTGCACGATCGCTTCGCGCAGGTCCCTGGGCGGCGTGCCGTGTACTGCGGGTTCGCGCACCACCAGTGTCATGACCATGCCGGGCAGCATGAACGCGGCGGTCACGATGAACACGGTGCTCCACGGCAAATGGTCGGACAGGATCAGCGCGAGCGAACCGGGCACGAGTGCCGCGATCTTGTAGGCGTTCACATGCACCGCGTTGCCGAGCCCCTGCTGCGTATCGCTTAGCAACTCACGCCGGTAGGCGTCGATCACGATGTCCTGGCTGGCGCCGAAAAACGCGACCAGCGCCGTCAGGGCCGCCACCGTCCAGATCGACTCTTTGGGCGAGACGAACCCCAACGTTCCCATGGCGCCGGCCACCAGAATCTGTGTGACCAGCATCCAGCCGCGCCGTCTGCCCGGACGCCAGCCGGGCAAGCGCGGGACGTAGCGGTCCATCAGCGGCGCCCAGATGAATTTCCAGGTGTACGGGAATTGGATCAGCGCAAAGAGGCCGATTTCCTTCAGGTTGACGCCTTCGGAGCGTAACCATGCCTGCACCAGATAGACGAGCGTGAACAGCGGCAATCCCGACGTAAAGCCGAGAAAGACGCAGATCAGCATGCGCGTATTCAGGAACGCGCGCCAGCCGGGATGTTCTTCGTGAGCGGTAAGTGCAGGCGCCTCGTGCGGCGGGTTCGACATGTGGATAACTTGCGTTAGCTTTTCTTGACGCGATAGACCGCAAGACTACCACGCCAGTTCACCCCCCACCGCACGACCTGACCCTCGTGCAGCACGACCCGGTCGAGAATCTCGATGCCGACTTCCGGCGCGAGCGCCTCGAAATCCTTGATGGTCAGCACCCGCACGTTCGGCGTGTTGTGCCATTGATAAGGCAGCGACTTCGACACCGGCATGCGGCCGCGCAGCACCGAGAGCCGATGCGCCCAGTAGCCGAAGTTCGGAAACGACACGATGCATTCCTTGCCGACCCGCACGGTCTCGCGCAGGATCGCGGCCGTCTGATGAATGGTTTGCAGCGTCTGCGACAGAACTGCGAAATCGAAGCTGCCGTCTTCGAACAGGCGCAGGCCGTCTTCCAGATTCTGCTGGATCACGTTGACGCCGTTTTGCGTCGACGCCAGCACGCCCGCGTCGTTGATCTCGATGCCGTAGCCCAACACATCCAGTTCTTCGGTCAGCAGCGAGAGCAGCGAGCCGTCGCCGCAGCCCAGATCCAGCACGGTGGCGCGCGGTTCGACCCAGCGGGCGATCGCGCGGAAGTCGGGGCGCAGCGCCAGATAATCCAGGGCTCGCTGGTTCATGCGTTCACCTCGTTCGCAATACGGTCGTAGTAGGCGCGCATCAGGTTGTGATAGCGCGCGTCGTCGAGCAGGAAGGCGTCGTGGCCGTGCGGCGCGTCGATTTCCGCGTAGGTGATCGTGCGCTTGTGATCGAGCAGCGCTTTCACCAGTTCGCGCGAGCGGGCCGGCGCGAAACGCCAGTCGGTCGTGAAGCTGGCGATCAGATATTTGGCCGTGGTGTGCGCGACCGCGGCCGTCAGATCGCCGTCGAACGCCTTGGCCGGGTCGAAGTAGTCGAGTGCGCGGGTAATCAGCAGGTACGTGTTCGCATCGAAGTAGTCGGCGAATTTGTCACCCTGGTAGCGCAGGTACGACTCCACCTCGAATTCGACGTCGAAGTTGAAGTTGTACGCGTCCCGCGCGCCTTCAGCGCGGCGCAGCGAGCGGCCGAATTTCTCGGCCATGTCGTCGTCCGACAGATAGGTGATGTGGCCGATCATGCGCGCGACGCGCAAGCCGCGCTTCGGCTTCACGTTGTGCGCGTAGTAGTTGCCGCCGTGAAAGTCCGGGTCCGAGAGAATCGCCGAGCGCGCGACCTCGTTGAACGCGATGTTCTGCGCCGACAGCTTGGGCGTGGACGCGACCACGATGCAATGAGCGACGCGCTCCGGATACATCATGCTCCACGCAAGCGCCTGCATGCCGCCGAGACTGCCGCCCATCACCGCGGCGAAGCGCGTGATGCCGAATTGATCGGCGACGCGCGCCTGGGCGTTGACCCAGTCTTCCACCGTCACGACGGGAAAGGTCGCGCCGTACGGATTGCCGGTAGACGGATTGATGCTCATCGGCCCGGTCGAGCCGAAGCACGAGCCCAGATTGTTCACGCCGATCACGAAGAATTTGTCGGTGTCGAGCGGCTTGCCCGGCCCGACCATGTTGTCCCACCAGCCGACGTCCTTGGGATTGTCGGCATACACGCCCGCCACGTGGTGCGAGGCGTTGAGCGCGTGGCACACCAGCACCGCGTTGCTACGCGCGGCGTTGAGCGTGCCGTAGGTCTCGACCATCAGGTCGTAACCGGCGAGCGAGCTGCCGTTCTGCAACGGCAGCGGCTCGGTGAAATGCATTTTTTGGGGAGCGACGATACCGATCGATTCCATTCATTCCGCCATTTAACAAAACAGGGCGGCTAGACGGCGTCGGCGAAGCACGGAGGAGAACGGCTGTGTGCGCGGCTGACGACCTCTTTAGCCGCACTTATAGTGAACCGCGGGAAACGTTCCCGGCAGTTCGCGCGCCCGCAATCGAGTCAGCAAATCGGCGCGTCCAAGTGTTTGAAGCAGGTGCTCAGGGTGTTGCGGATAGCGGCTCCCGATGCATCGCGGCGCCGCAGTCAGGCGCAAAGTATAGCGGAAATTTTCGTGCGGCAACGCCGCGGGCGCAGCCACAGCGCGGCGCAGGCCGCCCGGACTACTGAAGAATCAGGAGCAGTTGCGCGTCGGCGTGTTCGGCGGGCGGCCGCGCGAAGCCGCTGCGCACATAGCGGTGCCAGCGGCCGATGATATAGCTGAGCAGCAGACTCGCGCGGAGCGCGGGATCGTAGCCGGCAGGCAATGGAACGGCGGCGTGCTGCGCGGTGGCGTCGTCCCTCGGACTCGCGCCGGCGTGCGCCTCCATTTGCGCGAGCCGCAGGCATTGTTTCAGCGACGCCTCGACGCGCTCCAGCATCTGATTGACGCGTTCGGTCAGGCGTTCGTGTTCGCCGACCAGCGCCTCGCAGGTCAGCACGCGCGTCATGCCGGGGTTCTTCGCGGGAAAGTTGAGCAGCATCAACGCGATCGCGCGCGCCTGCAGCACGCCATTGCTTTCCTTGTCGGCAATCTGGTTAATCAAACCGAAGATGGTTTGCTCGATGAACTCGATGAGCCCTTCGAACATTTGCGCCTTGCTGGCGAAATGCCGGTAAAGCGCGGCTTCCGAGAGACCGAGCCTCGCGGCTAGCGCCGCGGTGGTGATCTTTTCGCCCTTTGGCGCTTCCAGCATCGCGGCGAGCGTCTGGAGAATGTGCACGCGGCGCTCGCCTGGTTTCAGGCGCTGCGCGCGCGGGGCGGCGAGCGTGGCGGTCGGTTCGTGTTCGGCTAAGACTTCGTCAGGCTTGTCGATCGGCTGCATGGCTGTCGTCCCGTCTGCTGTCTCTTCAATCGAACCGAGCGGGTGCTCAGTCGTAGCGATTTTAACGAACGAATGGTCCGGTCGACATAGTGCGGCCGGCCGGTGCCGGGCAGGCGCGTCGGTATGCCGTCCGCGTGCGGCTTGCGCGGCAGATGGCCGGTGATCCACACCGTGCGGATGCCGAGACGCCGATAGTTCTTCAGATGCGAGCGCGTGTCTTCGACGAGGATCACGTCCTTGAGCGAAACGTGGGCGTCGCGCATGGCTTTGCGCAACATCGCGTGGTCGGGCTTGGCGCGCCAGTGGCGGCGATCGCGCATGTGTTCGATGGCGATCACCTGTTCGAACAGGCCCTCGATGCGCAGTTCGGCGAGCACCGCGCGCGCATACGCCTCGGGTGCGTTGGTCAGCACGATCTTGCGGCCCGGCAGCGCCGCCACGAGGCGCGCCACGCCGCGTTCGTGGCGGATCATCGAGCCGAGATCGGGGAACGTATGCACGACCTTCAGGAAGTCGTTCGGATCGAGCGGATGGTGGCGCGTGAGGCCGAGCAGCGCCGCGCCGTAGCGCTGCGTGTAGCCCGTGCGCAGACGGTTCGCTTCGTCGATGTCCACTTGCAAGGCGTCGATGATGTACTGCGTCATGCCTTGATTGATCGCCGGAAAGATTGCGTGCGATGCGTGGTGCAGCGTGTTGTCGAGATCGAACAGCCAGACCGGACGGCCTCCTGCGATATGCGGACGACGGCGTCGGGAAGTGGGAGTGCGCATGATGGAGTACGCCGTTCAGGCGCGAACCGTCGCCTCGCGCGGCGAACGCGAACGGTTCACGGTGCGGATGGCGAGAATAGTAGAGGAAGCGGGGCGGTGCGCGGAGGCGGCGCGTTGCCAGCCGCCGTGGACGCCGTGGACGCCGTGCGCGCCGTACGACTGTGTAGCGCAACTGCACGGCACACATGACACGTCACGCTGACGTGCCATGTGTGCCGGATTTGAGGCTGGAATCAATGCGAACGGATCATGGTGCCGAACGGCTGCTCGGTGAGAATCTCCAGCAGGACCGAGTGCTCGATGCGGCCGTCGATGATGTGCACCGAACGCACGCCGCTCTTGGCCGCGTCCAGCGCCGACGAGATTTTCGGCAGCATGCCGCCGGAGATCGTGCCGTCGGCGAACAGGCCGTCGATTTCGCGCGCCGACAGATCGGTCAGCAGATTGCCTTCCTTATCCATCACGCCGGGGATGTTCGTCATCATCACGAGCTTTTCGGCGTTCAGCACGACCGCCAGCTTGCCCGCGACCAGATCCGCGTTGATGTTGTACGACAGGCCGTCTTCGCCGAAACCGATTGGCGAGATCACCGGAATGAACGCGTCGTCCTGCAGCGCTTTCACGACCGCCGGGTTGATTGCCTCGACTTCGCCCACCTGGCCGATATCGACGTACTGGCCGGGATTGTCGCGGTCCGGCATCAGCATCTTGCGTGCATGGATCAGGCCGCCGTCTTTGCCCGTCAGGCCGACCGCGTGGCCGCCGAAGTGGTTGATCAGCGTGACGATGTCCTGCTGCACTTCGCCGCCGAGCACCCATTCGACGACTTCCATCGTCTCTTCGTCGGTGACGCGCATGCCCTGGATGAAAGTGCCCTGTTTGCCGATCTTCTTCAGCGCCTGGTCGATTTGCGGACCGCCGCCGTGCACGATGACCGGATTGATGCCGACCAGCTTCAGCAGGATCACGTCGCGCGCGAAGCCCTGCTTCAGGCGCTCCTCGGTCATCGCGTTGCCGCCGTATTTGATGACCACGGTCTTGCCGTGATACTGGCGAATGTAGGGCAGCGCCTCGGCCAGGATTTCAGCCTTCAGGGTGGGCGCAATCTGCGAAAGGTCAGGAAGCTCGGACATGGCGGCAGGCTCGGGCACGGAACAGTTGAATCAGGGCGAATTGTACAGGACTGGCGCGCTGCAACAGGGTTTTCGATACCTGCGCAAACGGTGGGTGCCGCGGGCTTTGCGCACCGCGCAACGACAGCCGCCGACGCCAGCCGACGATCGAGCGTAACGCGGCGCGGCAGTGCCTGTGAATTAGCCGAACGGACGACTCACGGCGGTCCGCCAGACGTGGCATCATTTCCTGATCCAGGCTGAAGCGAGACCATCCGGCCCGTCATGAAACCGTCCGCCGCCCGCTCTTCAAGCAGCGCGCGCTGTCCGCGCTGCGGCAATACGTTCGATTGCGGCAAACATGCGCAACCGTTCGAATGCTGGTGCCGCCAAATGCCGTCGTTGCCGGCGGACAGGCTCGATCCGGCGGGACGTTGTCTGTGTCCCGAGTGCCTTGCCGCGGAGATTGCGCGAGCGGGCCAGGCGCCGCCCGGCGTGTGATTGACGCCCGTGGCTGACGATCAGGCCACCGCACGATCCCCTGTCTGAGCGAAGCGCGGGCGGCTTACGCCGCGCGGTGCTGCAGCGCCAGCCCTCGCAAATCACGCGCGACGGCTTCCAGCGCCGGCTCCCAGTGACCGAACCGCGGCTGCCGGTACAGCGTGGCGCTCGGATACCACGGGCTGTCGCGACGATCGAGCAGCCAGACCCAGTGCGGGTTGACGTCGAGCAGCACCCAGGTGCGCTGGCCGAGCGCGCCGCTCAGATGCGCCGCCGACGTGCAAACCGTAATGACGAGATCGAGCGCGCCCACGAACGCGGCGGTGTCGTCGAAGGTCGCGAATTCGGCGGTGTAGTCGGTCATTGCCAGGCCGGCTGTTCGTGCCGCCGCGACGTCCGCTTCAGCGCCCGGCTGCAATGAATAGAAGGCGACGTCTTGCATACCGCCGAAATGAGCCGCATAGCGCTCCCAGCCCACGCGGCGGAATGGATTGCGCTGATGGCCGTGACTGCCGGTCCATGTCAGCCCGACTTTGAGCCGGGGTTCGCCCGCCAGCCGTGTTCGCCACGACTCGCTGGCTGCAGGGTCCGCGTGCAGATAGGGGGCCGCGGCCGGAATCGTTTCCTCTCGTGTATCGAATATCAGCGGCAGGCTCAGCAACGGAATCTCGTAGTCGAACGCCGGTAGCGATTCGACGCCGCCGCCGGCTGAAAACTCGTCCGCGTGAGCGGCGAGGCTGCGCGCGAGCAGCGCGCCCATTTGCGGAAACGTGTTCCAACTGAGCCTGCCGCCTTCACGATGCACGCGCTCGGCCAGCATGGGGATATAGCGGCAGAACTGCAGGACGTCGCCCATGCCCTGCTCGCCCCACACGAGCAGCGTCTTGCCGGCCAGCGGCTCGCCACGCCAAAGCGGCGCCGGCATGACCGGGCGGTTCCCGCCCAGTTCCGCGGAGCCGTCCCAGCGCGCCTCGTGCGATGCCCAGCCATGCGCGTAACCGCCACGAATGAGTTGCAGCATGGACAGATTGGAGCGCAGGCTGGCGTCTTCCGGGCCCAGCGCGCAGGCGGTCTGGGCGGCTTGCTCCGCGTCGTCCCAGCGTTGCGCCTCACGTAGCGCCAGCGCATAGTTGTTGTGCGCCAGCGGGCTATGCGGTGCGCATTGCACGGCTTGGGCGCCGGCTTCGAGCGCTTGCGGCAGATCCCTGTTCATGCGGTACGCGTTGGTCAGATTGGTCCAGCCGTCGCCCTCGCCGGGCGCATCCCGGACGGCGCTTTCCAGTAGCGCGATCTGTTCGCCCGGGTCGCCGCCGGTGCGCGACAGCGCGCCCGCAAGATTGCTGCGCAGGCACGGCAATCTCGGGTCGATGGCGAGCGCGTGGCGATAGGGTGCGATGGCCTCATGATGCCGGTTCGCTATCTGCAGCGCGTAGCCGTGACGAAAGTGCGCATGGGCGCGGTGCGGATCGAGTTGGGCAATAATGGCGGCGAGTTCGATCGCGTCGCTGACGCGATGTTGCGTGAGCAATGCGGCGCTGAGCGATGCGAGGGACGCGTCGTCCAGTGAATGGATTCGCGCCGCGGCGTCGAGACAAGCGGCCTCGGCTTGCGCCGTGCCACGGTGCCGGGCCTCCGCGGCGCGTCGCAAGAAAGTCAGGAAAGCTGATGAGGCGTCGGCCTCGCAGTCGGAAGCAGGTAGCATGGTTAAGCTGCGCGACGGAGGAACCGGTGTAGGGATCGGCCCGTGCGGCGCTGTCGCGAAAAATTTCCATGTTACTGGCGCAAGGTCGCGAGGTCAGTCGGACGAGTCCGAACAGGTAAACTAAAATCATGCATCGAATCACCAACACCGGCCGCGTCAATCTCGGGCATCTGTTCTGGCTGCGCAGCCTCGCGATCATCGGCCAGTTGATGACGATTGCGTTCGTGCAGACCTTCATCGGCGTGCACCTGCCGTTGCCCGCCATGCTGCTCGTGATCGCGCTCGAAGTGATCTTCAACGGACTCACATGGTGGCGCGTTTCGCAGCAGCGGCCCGAATCCAACATGGAACTGTTCGGCCAGATCTGGGTCGATCTGGGCGCGTTGTCCGCATTGCTGTTTCTGTCCGGCGGCACCACCAATCCATTCGTTTCGCTCTACCTGCCATCTCTTGCCATTGCCGCAGCCGTGCTGCCGTGGCATCTGATGGCCTGGCTCGCGGCCTTCGCAGTGGCTTGCTACGCAGTGCTGGGCTTCGATTCCGTGCCGCTGAATCTCGATAATCCCGCGAACCTGTTCGACTACTATCGCGCCGGCATGTGGGTGAACTTCATGGTCAGCGTCGGCCTCATTGCATGGTTCGTTGCACGCATGTCGCGAGCACTGCGGCTACGTGACGCAGCGCTCGGAGACGCGCAGCAGCGCTTGCTTCACGATGAACGTGCGGTCGCGCTCGGCGTGCAGGCCGCCACCGTCGCTCACGAAATCGGCACACCTCTGTCTACAATTGCAATGTTGTCCGAGGAATTGCGCGACGCCGCGCGCTCCGACAAGGGCCTCGCGCCGTACACAGCCGACCTCGAACTACTCGAACAGCAGATGTCGCTCTGCACTTCGGCTCTTGCCCGGCTGCGCAGTCGGGCATCGACGAGCGCCAGCCGCCAACCGGTCGGCGAGTGGCTCGAATCGTTCGGCGAGCAGTGGCGCTTGCGCCATCCGCATGTGAAATTCGAGCGGATCGGCGTGCCGCCCGCGGACGTCAGTCTTGACGATACCGTGGCTGTGAGTCAGATTCTCACGATTCTGCTCGACAACGCCGCGCGTGCGAGCCGCGATCACGTCACGCTGTCCTGCTCGCTTGCGGCGCGTGGAGATCAGATCGTATTCGAAGTCTGCGACGCAGGCCCGGGCATTCCGGCCGCGTTGCGCGGCTCGCTGGGTGCGGTGCCGGTCGAGAGTACGCAAGGCGGCCACGGCGTGGGCCTCTATCTGGCATTTTCGGCGGCGGCGCGTCTGAAGGGATCGATCGAACTGACCGATGTCAGCACGATCAAGCCGCGCGGTACGCGTGCGGTCCTGAAACTGCCGCTCGCCGGGCGCAAACTTTTTGGCTCGGGCCGTCACGGTGCCGAGCCATCCAACACGGAGAAACAAGTATGAGTGAAATGAATTTTCTGGTGATCGACGACGACGAGGTGTTCTCCGGCATCCTCGCACGTGGTCTCACCCGGCGCGGCTACACGGTGAGCGAAGCGCACAACGCGGATGAGGCCATCAAGCTGGCGAATCAGCAGAAGTTCAGCCAGATCACGGTGGATCTGCATCTCGGTAATGACTCCGGCCTCACGCTCGTCGCGCCTTTGCGCGATTTGCAACCCGACGCGCGCGTGCTGGTGCTGACCGGCTATGCGAGCATCGCCACCGCGGTGCAGGCGGTGAAAGACGGCGCCGATAACTATCTGGCCAAGCCTGCCAATGTGGAGACGATCCTGTCGGCGCTGCAAAGTGAAGCAAGCGCATTGCAAGCGGAAGAGGCGATCGAGCATCCCACGCCGTTGTCGGTTGCGCGTCTGGAGTGGGAGCATATTCAACGCGTGCTCGCCGAGCACGGCGGCAACATCTCGGCTACGGCGCGCGCGTTGAATATGCATCGGCGAACGCTGCAGCGCAAGCTGGCGAAGCGGCCGGTCAAGCAGTAAGCATGACCTCCTGACTCCGCTTGCCGCAAGCAAATGAAAACGGGCTGCCTGTTCAAAGGCAGCCCGTCTTTTCATGCGCGTCGCATCCAGTCGGTCTCAAGCCGTGGATCTGAACGCTCGAGGCGACCCGGCATCGATATCACAGCACGTAACGCGACAGATCCTCGTCTTCCGCCACTTCGTTCAGCGCGCGATCGACATAAGCCGCGTCGATCTGCACAGTGCGGCCCGAGTGGTTGCCGGCCGAGAACGAGACTTCTTCGAGCAGCTTTTCGATCACCGTATACAGGCGGCGTGCGCCGATGTTCTCGGTCTTTTCGTTCACCGAGTACGCGATCTCGGCGAGGCGGCGAATGCCGTCGTCCGCGAATTCGAGGTGCACGTCTTCGGTGGCGAGCAGTGCCTGGTATTGCTTGACGAGGCTCGCGTCCGTGGACACCAGGATCGATTCGAAGTCGTTGACCGACAGCGAATCCAGTTCGACCCGAATCGGAAAGCGGCCTTGCAGTTCCGGGATCAGATCGCTCGGCTTGGCGAGGTGGAATGCGCCGCTGGCAATGAACAGAATGTGATCGGTCTTCACCATGCCGTACTTGGTGTTGATCGTGGTGCCCTCGACGAGCGGCAACAGATCGCGCTGCACACCTTGACGCGAGACTTCGCCGCCGCCCGCTTCGTTGCGCGACGCGATCTTGTCGATTTCGTCGAGAAACACAATGCCGTTCTGCTCGACGTTCTGCACCGCCTTGGTTTTCACCTCTTCGTCGTTCAGCATCTTGGCGGCTTCTTCGTCGGTGAGCGCCTTCAGCGCTTCCTTCACCTTCATCTTGCGGCGCGTTTTCTTGCCGCCGCCGATGTTCGCGAACATGGAGCGGATCTGCTCGGTCATGTCTTCCATACCCGGCGGGCCCATGATGTCCATGCCGACTTGCGGCTGTTCCACGTCGAGCTCGACTTCCTTGTCGTCGAGCAGGCCTTCGCGCAGACGCTTGCGGAATGTCTGGCGCGTGGTGCTGCCTTCGTCCACGGTGTCCGCGGCGCTCGAACTCGCGCCGAAGCCGACCGGGCGCGCGCTCGGCAGCAGAATGTCGAGAATGCGGTCTTCGGCCTGATCTTCGGCCTTGGTCCGCACCTTGCGCATTTCCGTTTCCCGGGTCTGCTTGACCGAGATTTCGATCAGGTCGCGCACGATGCTGTCCACGTCGCGGCCCACGTAGCCGACCTCGGTGAACTTGGTGGCTTCGATCTTGATGAATGGCGCGTCGGCCAGTTTCGCCAGACGCCGCGCGATTTCGGTCTTGCCGACGCCGGTCGGTCCGATCATCAGAATGTTTTTCGGCGTAATTTCCTGACGCAGCGGCTCTTCGACCTGCTGACGACGCCAGCGGTTGCGCAGCGCCACAGCCACCGCTTTTTTCGCGCGGCCTTGGCCGATGATGTGTTTGTCGAGTTCCGAGACGATCTCGGCAGGGGTCATGGTGCTCATCGTGGGTCCTTACTCGATCGTCTCGATAACGCGGTTATGGTTCGTGTAGATGCACATGTCGCCGGCAATCTCCAGCGACTTTTCCACGATTTCGCGCGGCGACATCTCGGTGTTGTCGGCGAGTGCTTTCGCGGCGGCTTGCGCATAGGCGCCGCCCGAACCGATCGCGCAGATGCCGCCTTCCGGATCGAGCACGTCGCCGTTGCCGGTGATGACGAGCGTAGTGGTGGCGTCCGCAGCGATCAACATGGCCTCGAGACGGCGCAGCATGCGGTCGGTGCGCCAGTCTTTGGCGAGTTCGACGGCGGCGCGCGTCAGGTTGCCCTGATGTTTTTCCAGCTTCGCTTCGAAACGGTCGAGCAGCGAGAAGGCGTCGGCCGTGCCGCCGGCGAAGCCGACCAGCACCTTGCCGTTATAGATGCGCCGGACTTTCTTCGCACCGCCTTTCATGACGATATTGCCCAGCGTCACCTGACCGTCGCCGCCGAGCGCGACCTTGTCGCCGCGGCGCACGGAGACGATCGTCGTGCCGTGAAATTGCTCCATATGCGTTCCTCTTTGCAAAACGGGTAGGACGCGGCAGCGCGATGCGCTACCGCGTGAATCCTGAAAGCGGACGACGCGCGACGCTGGAAACCGAACCGCCGGCGCGCGCTCGTGCAGCGCATGTCCGGTTTATTTTAGGGCGTGCGCGGTCATATCAAGAGCCGGCAAATGGCATAGGACAAAAAACACGCGATTCGGTGCGGGAGGGGCGCGATGCGGTGTGCGCGAGCGGGCAAGGAAGAGGCCGAAGAGGCGCAAGAGGCGCAAGAGGCGCCACGTCGCGTCTCCGCCGGGTGGTCACGCAAAACCATCGTCACGGCAGCGCCCAAAGAGGCGTCGCACAAAAGAAAAAGGCGCACGGACCACCGTGCGCCTCTCGACGAAGCAGCGTTTCAGGGCGCGGAGCCGAAGCCGCGCCGCAGGCGTTCAGTCGCCGAACAGCTTCTGGCGCAGTTCGCGGCGTTCCTGCGCTTCGAGCGACAGGGTGGCCGTGGGCCGTGCGAGCAGACGCGGGATGCCGATCGGCTCACCGGTTTCTTCGCACCAGCCGTAGTCGCCCGAATCGATGCGCGCGATCGACTGCTGCACCTTCTTCAGCAGCTTGCGCTCGCGGTCGCGCGTGCGCAGTTCGAGCGCATGCTCTTCCTCGATCGTTGCGCGGTCGGCCGGATCCGGCACGATTACGGTCTCGCGCAGGTTCTCGGTCGTCTGGCCGGCATTGCGGAGAATATCCGCCTGCAGCTGTTCGAGCTTGTTCTTGAAGAAGGCGAGCTGATCCTCATTCATGTAATCCTTGTCGCTCATCTTCAGGATTTCGGCTTCGGTCAAGAGTCGTTTCGTCGTCATCTGGCTAACTTCTTCAATGTGAGGCAAAACTCTTACGTCGTGCCCGCACTTTCGTATTGCCCGCAAAGGCACCTCGAGGACGCGGAGCGCCAGGGCGGGCACGGACGGTGGACTGTCGTGACGCCGAAGCGCCTGGCGCCCACACGCCGGGCGTCGCAACGCCAATGCGGGGCCGAACTCCTCTGGAAACCGATTTCTCAAATGCTCCTGAGGCATTGCTTGCCGACAGCGCGCCTTTTCAGACCGTGCCAGCCGGCATTGTCGGCGTATTGTCCGGATAAGATTTTCCGGCGCCGCTTCAGGCCCGGCGCGGATACGCGCTGACCGGGCAATTCGTTGTCATTCTCCAGTGGGCACGTATTGTAACTGAATCACAATCTCGCACCGCAACTGGTGAAAATCCCCCTGCGGTGCGCCGATATCCCGAAAATATAACGCGCGCACGACCAAAAAGCGATGGTCGTGCACGCTTTAATACAGCAGGGTTTTCACGCGTTTTTCACACGCGAGCCTTTTCAACCCGCTTTCAGCGGCCGTCCGTCATATTCTGCAGATGTTTATTTCGGGCGCGGCGTTCAAACGCGCGTTGCCGCGCAAGCACGATGCTCATCGCAATATCGGTGCCTGGCGAGCAGAAAGAGAGCCCCGGCCGTGCCGGGGCGTCATGCCTAGACGAGGCAGGCGTCCAGACCGTCGGTGATCAGGTCTTGCGGCAGCTCGATACCGATAAACACCATCTTGTTGGTCTTTTTCTCGATCGGCTGCCATTTGGCGGCCAGATCGCTGCCCATCATCTGATGCACGCCCTGAAACACGACTTTGCGGTCGACGCCCTTCATATACAGCACGCCCTTGTAGCGCAGCAGGCGCTCACCGTAAATCTGCAGAATGCCGCCGAGGAAGTCCTCGAGCTTGTTCGGATCGAACGGGCGGTCGTTGCGGTAGACGAACGACTTGATCTTGTCGTCGTGGTGCGCATGGTGGTGATGTCCATGATCGTGGCCTTCGTGATCGCACTGGCCGTGGTCGTGATCGCAGTTGGCGTGATCGTCATGGGTATGGCCGTGCTCGTCATGCGCGTGAGCGTGGCTGTGCGCATGCTCGTCTTCCACGAGGAAATCCGGATCGATCTCGAGCTTCGAATTCAGGTTGAAGCCGCGCAGGTCGAAGATTTCCTTGATGTCCGCTTCGCCGAAATTGACGACCTTGATCGCCGCCCGCGGGTTCATGTGCAGCAGGCGGTGGCGCAGATCGGCGAGGTGCTTCTCATCGACCAGATCGGACTTGGTGATGAACAGGCGGTCGGCGAACCCGACCTGGCGCTGCACGACTTCGTGCTCGTCCAGCTGGTGGTTCGCGTGCTTCGCGTCGACCAGGGTGATGATCGCGTCCAGCAGGAATTCGCTGGCGATCTGGTCGTCCATGAAGAATGTCTGCGCGACCGGGCCCGGATTGGCCAGGCCGGTGGTTTCGATCACCACACGGTCGAAATCCAGTTTGCCGGACTGTTTCTGCGCCGCCAGATCGCCCAGCACACGCGAGAGGTCGCCGCGGATCGTGCAGCAGATGCAGCCGTTGCTCATCTGGATGATCTGCTCGCCGGTGTCCTGCACGAGAATTTCGTTGTCGATGTTTTCTTCGCCGAACTCGTTCTCGATCACGGCGATCTTCATGCCGTGCTTTTCATTCAGGATGCGCTTGAGCAGGGTGGTTTTGCCGCTGCCGAGAAAGCCGGTCAGGATGGTGACTGGAATCATAGAGGTCGCCTGTATTGTCGTGAAACGGTGCGTAGTCGAAGCCTGAACCGGGCGCGCCAGCCTCATGGCGCGCCGCCCGGCCCAGCCGGTTATTGGAACATATTCGCCAGGGCGGCGCTGGCGCACGGTTCGGGCCCGCTTTTTTGCCCGTGCCGGCGGCGCCGGGAAATAATCCCCAAATTATGGGCGATCAGGCGATTTGCAACAGCAGGCCCTTCAGATACTCGCCTTCCGGGAACGCCGTCAGCAAAGGGTGATCCACCCCGGCGCCGAGCCGCTTGAGAATCCGGGCGTCCACGCGCGCGTCGGCGGCCGCGCCGGAGACGATCTTCTGGAACAGTTCGGCGTCGATCGCGCCGGAGCACGAATAGGTGAAGAGCAAGCCGCCCGGGCGCAGCAATTTCAGCCCGGTCAGGTTGATGTCCTTGTAAGCGCGCGACGCCCGGTCCACATGCTCACGCGACGGCGCGAATTTCGGCGGATCGAGCACGACCAGGTCGAAGCGCTCGCCCTCGTCGTAGAGACGGCGCAGCGTTTTGAAGGCGTCCGCGTCGAGCCAGGTGGCGCGTTCGGCGTCGAAACCGTTGGCCGCCACGTTCTGCTGGGCGATGGCCAGCGCGTCGCCCGACGAATCGATCGACACCACCCGTTTGGCGCCGCCTTTCAAGGCAGCCAGAGAGAAACCGCCGGTGTAGCAGAAGCAGTTCAGCACGTCGCGATCCTGCGCGAGCTGCTGCACCAGCAAGCGGTTGTCGCGCTGGTCGACGTAGAAGCCCGTTTTGTGTCCGTTGCGCACGTCGACGTGATAGCGCACGTCGTTTTCGCTCACGATCAGCGTTTCAGACGGCGCCTCGCCCGCCAGCACGCCGGTGATCTGTTCGAGTCCTTCCTTCTGACGAATCGACACGTCCGAGCGTTCGTAAACATTCGGGCAGCCGGTCGCGCCGGTCAGCGCCGCGACGATCGCTTCTTTCCAGGCCTCGACGCCCGCGGCCATGAACTGGCAGACCAGCTGGCTGCGCTGGCCTTCGTCCTCGGCCACGTAGTGATCGACGATCAAGCCGGGCAGGCCGTCCGCTTCGCCGAAAATCAGCCGTACCGCGCCGGTGTCGTGAACCATCGTTCGACGATGCGCGAGCGCGCGCTGCACGCGGCGCTTGAAGAACGCGTGATCGATCGGCTCGGTTTCGTCGAAGCTCCACACCCGGGCGCGGATCTGCGAATGCGGGCTATAGGCTGCGCGCGCGAGAAAACGGCCGTCGTGCGCGCGCACCAGCACGGTGGCGCCGGCAGCGGGATTGCCGTCGATCCGGTCGATCGCGTTCGCATAGACCCACGGATGGCGGCGCAGCAGCGATTTTTCTTTCGACGGTTTGAGCGTAACGGTATTCATCAGGGTGTCAGAGAGCAATGGGCCGCGCGGCACAGTGCGCGCGGCAGGTGAAGCGAAGGCGGAGACTGCCCGCCGCGGGTCGCGGCATCAGTCGCGTTTTTTGGCGCGCGGATGCGCCTGATCGTAAACGTGCGCGAGATGCTGGAAATCGAGCGCGGTGTAGACCTGCGTGGCGGTGATGCTCGCGTGGCCGAGCAGTTCCTGCACGGCGCGCAGATCGCCGCTCGATTGCAGCACGTGCGTGGCAAACGAGTGCCGCAGCACGTGCGGATGCACGTTGGCGGGAATGCCGGCGGCCAGCGCCGCGCGTTTCACGCGCTCACGGACCACGTTCGGCGACAGGCGATTGCCGCGCGTCGACAGAAACAGTGGATGCGGATCGTGCTTCACCATCTGTTCGCGCACGGCGAGCCACGCGCTCAAGGCTTCCAGCGCCTTGCTGCCGACCGGCACGACGCGCCGCCGGTTGCCCTTGCCGAGCACTTCGACCTCGGCCGAGTCGAGCTTGAGCCAGCCGGCCGAGCGGTAGCCGTCGGCGTCGGCGAAATGGGCGTCGAGGCCGACCAGCTCCGCGAGTCGCAGGCCCGACGAGTAAAACAGTTCGAGCATGGCGTGATCGCGCAAACCTTCGGGCGATGCGACGGGTGGATTCTCCATCAGCCGTGTCGCGTCGTCGACGGAAAGCGCCTTGGGCAGCGTTTTGGCCTGTTTCGGCGCGCGCACGGTCGCGACCGGATTGGCGGGCAGATCGACACGGCCGGCGAGCCAGCGGTAAAACGCGCGCCACGCCGAGAGCCGGTGGCTGATCGAACGCGCCGACAGGCCGCCCGCATGCGCCCGCGAAACCGCGCCGCGAATGTCCACGGCGCTCAGGCTTTCGAGCGGCCGGCCTTTGGCCAGCAGCTTGAGTTCTTCCAATTCGTGGGTGTAGCCGCGCAGCGTATGCGCCGACAGCCGCCGCTCGTGTTCGAGATTCGACAGATAGGCGGCGATCGGGTCGGCGGCGGTCACGGTGGTGGGCTTTGGGCGGGCGCTAGGCGGATCGCCGCTCAGCGCGGCAGCAGACGGCTTAGCGCGGCGCTTGCCAGCGCGCCGATCTGCGTCAGGAAGTCGGTCGCCATGCCGTCGTGGAAGCGGCGCGCGTCGGGCGAACCCATCACGAGGAGGCCGAAGGTGGGCGCTTCATCGTTGCCTTGCGGGTCGCGCAGCGCGAGCAACGCGATCGATTCGGTGGCGTGCGCCGATTCCGAGGCCGCCTGGCCCGTGCTCTCGTCGCTCACGGCCGCGATCGACGGCACCAGCCATTGTGCCGCCTCGAAGCCGGTATTCGCGCCGCAATACGGCGTGGTCAGGCTATTGGCGAAGATGCGCACTTCCTCGCCGACGTGCCGCGCGAAGTCGGCTTGGGCATACGGCTCGGCGACATCCCACACGCGCAGCGCCGCTTGCGGTACGTCGAAAATATCGCGCAAGCCGGTGGCGATGGTGCGCGGCAGCGCATACGGATCACGTTCGGCTATCACGCGAATGGTCCAGCGGTTGAATTTCGACGCGATGCTGTCGTTCTCGTGGCCGTAGCGCAGGAGTTCGGCGAGGCGGCGTTCGAGATGCTTGTTCTTGTCCCGCAGCATTTCCATCTGCCGTTCCTGCAGCGACACCGCGGCTTTGCCGTGCGGGTTCGCGAGCCGGATCGTCGCGAGCATCTCCGCGTGTTCGGCGAAGAATTCGGGGTTGGCGAGCAGGTATTCGGCGACTTCGCGATCGTTCATGGTTTCGGCTAAGGGACTACGGGGCGACGCCTCGGGGGCGGCGCATCGGTCATTGAGTTCAAGCGGCCTGTGAAGCCGCCAATGAGTCGGGCAGCTCTATCTCGCCTTCGAAAACGGTCACGGCGGGCCCGGCCATCAGCAGCGGCTCGCCCTCTCGCGTACTGTCCCACGAGATGGTCAGATTGCCGCCGTGCGTGTGCACGAGCACCGGCGAGTCGAGCAGCCCGCGCCGGATTCCGGCCGCGACCGCCGCGCATGCGCCCGTGCCGCACGCCAGCGTTTCGCCCGCGCCGCGTTCGTACACGCGCAGCCTGATCTCGCTGCGGCCGACGATCTGCATGAAGCCCGCGTTCACCCGCTGCGCGAAGCGCGCATGACGCTCGATCACCGGGCCTTCGACCGGCACCGGGAATGCTTCGACGTCGTCGACGACCTGCACGGCGTGCGGATTGCCCATCGACACCACCGAAATCCAGCGTGTCGTGCCGTTCACGTCGAGCGGCCAGAGCGTATCCGCGCCCTCGCGGCGGCCTTCGAGGCCTTTGGTGGCGAACGGCACGCGTTCCGGCTCGAACACGGGCATGCCCATGTCGACCAGCACTTCGCCGTTCTCCTGCATGGTCAGCGTGATGGTGCCCTTTTGCACCTGCACGCGTACGCTGCGCCGATCGGTGAGGCCGCTGTCGCGCACGAATTTGACGAAGCAGCGCGCGCCATTGCCGCAATGCTCGACCTCGCCGCCGTCGCAATTGAAGATGCGATATCTGAAATCGACGCCGTCTACCGTGGGCTTTTCGACCAGCAGCAACTGGTCTGCGCCGACGCCGAAATGCCGGTCCGCGAGCGCGCGCACCTGCGCCGGCGTCAGGTTGACCGGTTGGGTGTAGCCGTCGAGCACGACGAAGTCGTTGCCCGCGCCGTGCATTTTGGTGAATTTCAGTTTCATCACGCTATTGTAAGTGACGCGCTCGCAGGTAAGCCGAACGCCGAGTTTTTTCCGCGTCCGGCCGCTTTTCACAGGCCGCGTGGGGCGGCCGTTCACGTTCAATACACGCTCGGATCGCCCGGCGGCCGGGTCTTGAAGCGTTTGTGCACCCAGTAATACTGCTCGGGCATCAACGGAATCTGCTCTTCGAGAAAAGCGTTCATGCGACGGGCGTCCGCATCGTCGTCGCCCGTCGGGTAGTTCTCCCACGGCTTGAATACTTTGAGCCGGTAGCCTTTGTAGTTCGGCAGCACCTCGCCGATGAACGGCACCACCTGCGCGTGGCCGACTTTGGCGAGGCGCCCCACCGCGGTCAGCGTGCAGGTCGGCACGCCGAAGAACGGCACGAAGGTGGAATTGCGCGCGCCGTAGTCCATGTCGGCGCCCAGCATGACCGGCTTGCGCTCGCGCAGCCAGCGCAACACGACGCGCGCGCTGTCGGCGCGGCTCGCCATGTCCGCGCCGAAACGCGCGCGCGCCGCTTTGGCGACTTCCTCGAGCTCCGGATTCGACATCGGCTGATAGAGCGAGCCGCATTGGCGCTTGAGCGAATAGTTCAGGAAGATCGAGCCGGCCTCGATACCGACGAAGTGAAAGCCGAGAAACAGCGTGGGCGGCAGATTCGGGTCGGTCAGGTCGATCGCGCTGTCGAGCTGGATCAGCTTCTCGAGTTTCTTCGCCGAGCCGAACCACTGCACGCTGCGCTCGAGGTAGCTGCGGATCGCGTGGCGGAAATGCTTCTGCGCGACGTCTTCGCGGCGCGCGTCGCTCCATTCGGGGAAGCACAGTTTCAGATTGATATGGACGATGCGTTTGCGCCGGCTCGGGATCTGATACAGCAACCAGCCGAGTCCGTCGCCGAGACGGGCGATCAGGCCGTAAGGCAATAGTGCAAACAGTTTCAGCAGCCCGATCGCGAGTTTGGCGCCATAGCGGCTCAGCATGCCGCCTCCTGAAAAGAGGCGCTAAGCGTGACGGGCTTCAGGAAAGCGGAAGAATTGACGTAATACCGCACTCGTAGACACTCTGTGACAATCAAAGGAAGTCGCTATAATAAGGGCTTCGCCGAGTTAATAGACAACTTGCGGGGCGAAGCCGGTGGCTGCAAACCATGTGATTTGCGCCTTTCGGTAAGGTAATCCGCTAAAGCGTCGCCGCTTCAAGGCTCCCGAAGCTGGCTACGTGAAACTCAACCGTAACCACAAAACAGGAGTCTGCAACGTGGCAAACGACTATCTCTTCACTTCCGAATCCGTCTCCGAAGGCCATCCCGACAAAGTCGCGGATCAGATTTCCGACGCCATTCTCGACGCCATTCTGGCTCAGGACAAATACTCGCGTGTCGCCGCGGAAACGCTGTGCAACACGGGTCTCGTCGTGCTGGCCGGTGAAATCACCACCACTGCGAACGTCGATTACATTCAGGTTGCGCGCAACACGATCAAGCGCATCGGCTACGACAATACCGACTACGGTATCGACTATCGCGGCTGCGCCGTGCTCGTCGCGTACGACAAGCAATCGCCGGACATCGCTCAAGGTGTGGACCGCGCGCACGACAACAACCTCGATCAAGGCGCCGGCGACCAGGGCCTGATGTTCGGCTACGCGTGCGAAGAAACCCCGGAATTGATGCCGCTGCCGATCCACCTGTCGCACCGTCTGGTCGAGCGTCAGGCGAATCTGCGCCGTGACGGCCGTCTGCCGTGGCTGCGTCCGGACGCGAAGTCGCAAGTCACCGTGCGTTATGTCGACGGCAAGCCGCATTCGATCGACACCGTGGTGCTGTCCACGCAGCATTCGCCGGACATCGATCTGGGTACGCTGCGCGAAGCCGTGATCGAAGAAGTCATCAAGCCGACGTTGCCGGCCGATCTCATCAAGGGCGACATCAAGTTCCTCGTGAACCCGACCGGTCGTTTCGTGATCGGCGGTCCGCAAGGGGACTGCGGCTTGACTGGCCGCAAGATCATCGTCGACACGTACGGCGGTGCCGCACCGCACGGCGGCGGCGCGTTCTCGGGCAAGGATCCATCGAAGGTGGACCGCTCGGCGGCTTACGCCGGTCGTTATGTCGCGAAGAACATCGTGGCCGCGGGTCTCGCTTCGCGTTGCCTGATTCAGGTTTCGTACGCGATCGGCGTCGCCCAGCCGACTTCGGTGATGGTCAACACGTTCGGCACTGGCCGCGTGTCGGATGCGACCATCACGCGTCTGGTGCAGGAGCATTTCGACCTGCGTCCGAAGGGCATCATCCAGATGCTCGACCTGCTGCGCCCGATCTACGAGAAAAGCGCAGCCTACGGTCACTTCGGCCGCGAAGAGCCGGAATTTACGTGGGAATCCACGGACAAGGCGCTGGCGCTCGCCGAAGCCGCCGGTACGGAACCGGTTGCCGCGCTCGCCGAATAAGCAGCGCGAGCGTCCGCTCTAGCAAAAAACCCCGCCGGCGTAGAGCCGGGCGGGGTTTTTTTATTGGACTCGCCAGTTCGTGAGCTGCGTTGCCACCCGGTCGCCCGACGGCTTCACCGGCCGGCAGTCATATCCCGTCGTCAATACGACGCCTGGCGGCGCTTGAGCCGCGCTCGCTTTTCAGGACGCTCTGCAACCGCCTTACCGGCTCGCAAACGCGAACGCGAACCAGCCGGTGCTGCCGTTCGTCGACATGCGACGCGGCCGGCGGCTCGTGTTCTGCGGCACGGCGAGCGCTGCGCGCGGCGCGGTGAGGCGCAGCGGCGTCGGCTTGCGCAGCAGCGTACGCAGCGAAAAGCGGCGTGAACTGCCTTGCAGGCGCAGCGCGGAGAAGAACGTATTGAACCAGGTGCGAATACCATCGACGGCTTTGGCATCGCGCCAGTGTTCGCCCAACGCGCGAGTGCGCGTAGCGTGGTGACGCAGCGCGCGCACGACATGGCGACGCGCGGGACGGGCCGCTTTCAGTGCGGCGCGGGTAAGACGGGTGCTCAGAAGAGTATGCATGGCTTCACTAGTAGGCAACGTGTCGCGCGACGGGATGTGCGCCATCAGGAGCACCAAATGTGCCAATGGCGGCGTCGCAATGAACGGCGCGAAAGCCTTGAATTCGATGGAAAGGTGCACGGAGTACAGCGGAGCCGGCCGTGACGGCCTCGACGCGGCGCAGAAGTGCGGGAATGGCGATCAACATGCAGGGGAGGTTACACGCGATTCATGACGTCAGAAAGTCGGTTTTTACCCTGCGAATACGGGTTTTTACGGAGAAAATCGTGAATCGGCGCGGCAACGGTCGAACCCTTTGAGGGCGATTATCGTGCGTGTTTGCCCATTGAATGTGCCGGGAAGCCGGGCGCCGGGCATGAAAGTCGTGCGTAAGGCTGCGGCTTCCAGATGGTGAAACAGCACGCGGCGCGATCGCGCCCGTTTTACAATCGAGCATCAGCTAGTCGACAGTAACGGAACGCCATGTCACTTCATTCCAAGAAAGAGCAGATTCAAACGTTGCGAGAGCAGGGTTTTGTCGTCGTACCCGGATTGGTGTCGCCTGAGCGGTGCGAGGAGCTGAAGCAGATCGCGCAGCGCCAGCTGGAGGAAGCGGTCGCGCCGATCGAGTTCGAAGCGGATTTGCAGTATCCCGGCGCGCCGGCGTCCAAACAGGCGCCGGGCGGCCACACGGTGCGGCGGCTGCTGGATGCGTATGGACGTCATCCGAGTTTTGCGCGCTGGGCGACCGCGCCGGAAATTCGCGGCTGGATGGAGTTGTATTTCGGTGAAGAGCCGCGCCTGTCGCGCGCGCACCATAACTGCATGATGACCAAGCACCCTGCGTACGGCAGTTTGACCGGCTGGCATCGCGACGTGCGCTATTGGTCGTTCGAGCGCGACGATCTGGTTTCAGTGTGGCTCGCGGTCGGTTCGGAAAAGGTGGATAACGGCGCGCTATGGCTCGTACCGAAGTCGCACACCGCCGCGTTCACATCCGAGCGGTTCGATCAGGCCAAATTCTTCCGCTCTGATCTGGAAGAAAATCAGGAATGGATTCGCACCGCGGTGTCGCCGGAACTGCAGGCCGGCGACGTGGTGTTCTTCCACTGCAATACGCTCCACTCCGCGGGCAAGAACATCACCGATCAGGTGAAGTTCTCGCTGGTGTACACGTACCACGGCGCGAGCAACGTGCCGTTGCCGGGAACCCGTTCGGCTGCGAAGCCCGAGGTCGCGTTCTAGAGGCTTCGGTCGCTCGCGGCGCCTTGGGTTTTCCTGCTCGAAGCTCGAAACGCAAAGTGCCGCATGGCCGCGCCCGTGTTTAGCGCCTGCGTCCCGACAAAGCGATGCCCGTCAGGCCGGCGATCGTGGCCACGACGCCGCCCACGATCAGCAAGATCGCTTTGTTGGTCGGCGAACCGGTAAAGACGCGCGAGACGTCGCTGCTCACCGAATTGAACGCCTGTCCGCCGAAATACAGCAGCACGATACCGCCGACAATCAACGCGATGGAAATCGCCTTCGTCATTGACCTCTCCTATAAGCCTGAATCGGGCAGAGTGTAGGGGACCCGCAAGCAATCGTCCATCCCGCATACTGGGCGTCTGCATGCATCACGTCGATTCGCTACCATAGCGGTCTGGCCGCATCTCCGACCTATAAGAAAAAAGGCGGCACGCCTCCCGCAGCATGCAATTGCCCATGCCCGCACTGATCGGGCGCCTTTACCATCAAGGACACTAGCAATGGCTTACGAAGCAGCTTCAGAACGCTATTCGGATATGCAGTACCGCGTCTGCGGCAAGTCGGGTCTCAAACTGCCGGCGCTGTCGCTCGGACTGTGGCACAACTTCGGCGACACCACGCCGATCTCCACGCAACGCGACATTCTGCGCACGGCTTTCGATCTGGGTATCACGCACTTCGACCTCGCCAACAACTACGGGCCGCCGTACGGCAGCGCCGAAACCAACTTTGGCCGCCTCTTCAAGGACGACTTCAAGCCGTACCGTGACGAGCTGCTGATTTCGTCGAAGGCCGGTTGGGACATGTGGCCGGGTCCGTATGGACAAGGCGGCGGCTCGCGCAAATACGTGCTCGCGAGTCTCGATCAGAGCCTGCAGCGCATGGGCCTCGACTACGTCGATATTTTCTATTCGCATCGTTTCGACGCGGATACGCCGCTCGAAGAAACCGCCGGTGCGTTGGCGAGCGCCGTGCAGCAGGGCAAGGCGCTGTACATCGGCATCTCGTCGTATTCGGCCAGCAAGACGCTCGAAATGACGAAGCTCCTCGCCGAGTACAAGGTGCCGCTGCTGATTCATCAGCCGGCGTACAACATGCTCAACCGCTGGATCGAACACGAGCTGCTGGGCGCGCTGGAGCAGGTCGGCGCGGGTGCCATCGCGTTCACGCCGCTGGCTCAGGGGCTGCTCACCGGGAAGTACCTGAATGGCGTGCCGGAAGACGCGCGGGTCAACAAGCCGGGCGGCGGTTCGTTGAAGCAGGAGCATCTGAGCCCGCAGAATATCGAGCATGTGCGCAAGCTCAACGACATCGCGCAGCGTCGCGGTCAGAGCCTCGCGCAGATGGCGCTCGCGTGGGCGCTGCGCGATCCGCGCGTGACTTCCGTGCTGATCGGCGCAAGCCGCTCGGAGCAGGTGCGCGAGAACGTCGGCGCACTGAAGAACCTTGCGTTCTCGAAGGACGAGCTGGCCGAGATCGACCGCTACGCGACCGAAGGTGGCATCAATCTGTGGGAAAAGCCGTCGACGGATCAGGCGATCTGATTCCAGCGTCGTCTGCCACGCCGCAGAAGCAGAAAAGCCGCCTACGGGCGGCTTTTTTCATCTAGACGAGCGCCGGCAAACCTTCGACCAGCACGACCGCGAACACCACGCCGATCAGCGCGCCGAGCACGCGCAGCGCGTTGTGCCGGAATTCCGTCTTGCAGGGAAGCGCACCGACAAACAAAGCCCCGGCCAACGCCATCGGAATGACCAGGATGAAATCGCCGATCGTGAAGTAGGTCGTCATTCTCGTCTCCTTTATATTTCCGGCGCAGCCGGCGGCTCGATTTATGGAGTCATGCACCGCCCACGCACGATTCGAGTATAGGAGACAGTCAGGCCGCCATAACGGCGCTTTGCGGCGCCGCAGCGGCTATTCGCAAGCCGCTGAACCCCGGCGCCGCTTGGGCCGCCGCGATTGCCGCGTCGCAGCAAATAAGCTGGAAAACATGAAGTGTTGGTTTACGCCGACCTTACTTTTCGGCGTCGTTCAATGCGCCATGGGTCATCAAGCGCTCATGCGCGGGATTGCTCCCGTTTGCGCAAACGCGCCGCAGCAAAGAGGCCGATGACGAGCAACACGCCGACCAGTCCAACGACGCCGTTCCATCCATAATTTGCCCACATGTGGCCGCCATACGAGCCGACCACGCTGGAGCCGATGTAGTACGCGAGCAGATACAGCGCGGCGGCCTGACCTTTCGCTTCTTTGGCGAGACGTCCTACCCACCCGCTCGCCACCGAATGCCCGGCGAAGAAGCCGAACGTGACGCAGGCGATGCCCGCCACGATCGCCGTCAGCGGATGCAGCATGGTGAGCGCGACACCGAGCGCCATCAACAGCAAGCTCCCGGTGAGCACGCGTGCGCGGCCGAACGTATCGGCCATGCGTCCCGACCACGGCGACGCGACGACCCCGGTCAGATACACGACGAAGATCGCGCCGATTTCCGTCTGATCCAACCGGTACGGCGGCGCCAGCAACCGGTAGCCGAGGTAGTTGTAGAGCGTGACGAAGCTGCCCATCAACACGAAGCCGAGCAGGAACAGCAAGGGCAAGCCGGGTCGTGTGAATTGCTTGAGCAGGGCGCTACGGTGATGCGTGAAGCCGAGTCCGCGCCGCGGCACGAAATGACGCGACGGCGGCAACAGCGCGCGAAACGCGAGCATCGACAGAAGGCCTAGCACGCCGATCGTGCCGATCGCGACGCGCCACGAAAACAGATCCGCGACGACGCCGGTAATCACGCGCCCGGCCATCCCTCCAATCGCCGTGCCGCCGACATAAAGCCCCATCGCAAGGCCGAGCCCGTCGGGATGAACTTCTTCCGCGAGATAGGCCATCGCGACGGCGGGCACGCCGCCGAGCGCGAGCCCTTCGAGCGTGCGCAGCACGAGCAATTGATGCCAATGCGGCGCGATCGACACCGCGATCGTCGCCAGCGCGGAAACGGTGAGCGAGAGCGTCATCAGCCTGTGACGGCTCCAGCCTTCCGAAATGAAGCCGGCGACGAACACGGCAAGCGCGAGTGCCGCCGTGGTCAGCGAGAGCGACAGGCTGCTTTGTGCAGGCGTCACGTTGAACGCGGTGGAAAACGACGGCAGCAGAGGCTGCACGCAATAGAGGAGCGAGAACGTCGCGTAGCCGGCGAACAGCAGCGCGATGCTGGCGCGCCAGTACGCGCGCGTGCCGCGTTCCAGGTAGGGGATGTCGGACACAGCGCAAGCGGTTGATGAAGTGGGCGAAGCAGGAGCAGCCGAAGTAGCGGTCCGGTCGGAGTCCGGCGGCGGGGTCACGAAAAATTCTCCTCGGGGATGCAAAGGCACAAAAGAGTTAAGGATACGCTGAAAAACACGCGCGGGTCGGCGCGGTGCGTTGCGGGCCGCCAGGACGGCGTGACTTGCCGACGCGCCCGCCCGCCATTTTTGCGGGACCGCAAGTACGACGCTACCCGTGTGCTTGCGCGCCGCTCGCGGGTGCGGAGGGATGCACGATCTGTTCGTCCGTCGGCAGGACGGCAACATGGCCACATGTGCAGTCGGCGAGCTCGCCGCCGCTGCGCCCGACGCGGCAGGCACCCCTTCGCCGCCTGCCGCTGCGCGCGAGGCACCCACCGCCGCCTGGCTGCTGGCCGCTGCGCCCGCCGCCCCTTCGTTGGCTGCCGCTGCGCCAGAAGCACCCGTCGCCCCACTCGCCTTCGCCGGCACAATCCGCACCGGCGCGCCGTCGACGATCGAGTCCTGCGGATTCAGGATCACCTGCTCATCGCCTTGCAAGCCGGACGCAATCGCCACACGTGTGCCGAAGTCCGTTCCGAGCGACACGGCAATCAGCTTCACCTTATGCTGCGCGTCGACGGTCGCGACCCTCACGCGATCCGCGCGGGAACAGCAGTGAGCGGTGTGTCGAGAAAGGCCTGCACGTTGCCGGGCAGCACGAGATCTAGCCCGGTGGTCGACTTCTGAGGGCGCACGACTTCGACACTTGTCTGGCTCGCGTGCTCGGCATCGCGTTCGAGCGCCGCGTGTGCGTCGTGACGCGACCAACTACCTTGTGCCGCAAGCGCGACGACCACCACGGCCGCCGCGACGCCGATCCAACGGGCGCGTCTGGCCTTTGCCGGATCGCGCGCGGTGCCGGAACCATTTGGACGTTGTGCTTCCATCAACCTTCCCCCTGTCGACCCGAGGTGGGGCTCACTCCGGTCCCTTGCAAAATGGTTGCCATGAAGATGCCCGGGCAGTCCATGCTGCCTCTCGTGCTGCCTGCTGTGGTTGCTGACACGCTCGCGGCGGCGCCGTACGTCATGGCTTCTGCACCACGTGTTCGGCTGCGCGCAGGCGGCGTGCCGCGAGTCGCCGGTAGATCATCGAAAACACCACCGGCACGAAGATGAGCGTCGCCAGCGTGCCGATCGTCAGCCCGCCGATCACCGCGCGCCCGAGCGGCGCATTCTGCTCGCCGCCCTCGCCGAGTCCGATCGCCATCGGCACCATGCCGATCACCATCGCGAGCGCCGTCATCAGCACGGGACGAAAGCGGGTGAAGCCCGCTTCGATCGCCGCGCGCGTCGCGTCGCCGTGTTCGAGCAACTGCTCGCGTGCAAAGCTGATCACGAGAATCGAGTTGGCGGTGGCGATGCCGATACACATGATCGCGCCCGTGAGCGCGGGAATCGACAGCGTGGTGTGCGTGAGAAACAGCATCCAGACAATACCCGCGAGCGCGCCCGGCAATGCGGTGATGATGATGCTCGGATCGAGCCACGACTGGAAGTTGACCACGATCAGCAGATGCACCAGCAGAATCGCGAACACGGGACCGGCGAACAGACCCGAGAACGATTCGTTCATGGTCTGCACCTGACCGCGCACTTCGACGGTCGAGCTTTTGGGCAGACCGGCTTTGACGTCGTCGATGATCTTGCGGATGTCGTCGGACACGCCGCCGAGATCGCGGCCGTCGGCGGTGCCGAAAATATCGATGGTGGTTTGCGCGTTGTAGTGCGTGAGTGTCGCGTTGCCCGCTTCGCGCTTCATGGTGGCAAGCGAGCCGAGAATATTGCTGCGGCCGTTCGCGCGTTGGCGCGGGCGCGTGATGCGGATCTGCCGGTTTATGGTGATATCGCAGCAGATATTTCGCGAGCGTGGGCACGAGCGTTCGTGAGGAAGTGCGACGCCAGCATCGCGAATACCGCCGCCTCGGCGAGCGGAATGAACAGATAGTGCGCGACGCCTGTTAGCAGAAACATCGGCACGAAGACGATGCAGATGGACAAGGTCGACACCAGCGTCGGAATGGCGATCTGATGCGCGCCGTCGAGAATCGCCTGTTCGAGTGTCTTGCCCTGTTCGAGTTGATGACTGATGTTTTCGATCGCCACCGTCGCATCGTCCACCAGAATGCCGACCGCGAGCGCGAGCCCGCCGAGCGTCATGATGTTGATGGTTTCGCCGAGCAGGGAGAGCGCGATGATCGACGTGATCATCGACAACGGAATCGACACGGCGATGATCAGGGTGGCGCGCCAGTTGCCGAGGAACAGCAGGATCATCAGACCGGTCAGGCATGCCGCGATCAGCGCCTCGCGCAGCACGCCTTGCACCGAAGCGCGCACGAACAGCGACTGGTCGGCAACCGGGTCGATATTGAGCGAAGCGGGCATGAGATTGCACAGCGTCGGCATCATCTTCTTGATGCGATCGACGATCTCGAGCGTGGATGTATTGCCGCTCTTGTTGATGGTGAGGAGCGCCGCGCGCTGGCCGTTCACGCGCACGATATTGGTCTGCGGCTGGAAACCGTCGCGCACATGAGCGACGTCGCGGATATACACGGTGCCGTTGGCGGTGGATTTGATCGGAATACTGTTCAGGCCTGCCAGCGAATCCGGGCTGCGTTCATTTCCACCGAGTACTCCGTCGAGCCGATTTTCGCGGTGCCCGAGGGCAGGATCAGATTTTGCGCGCTGACCGCGTTGACGACGTCCATCGGCGAAAGATTGCGCTCCTGCAGTATGCGCGAATCGATATCGGCCATGATCTGCCGCTGTTTGCCGCCGTAGGGCAGGGGCGCGGAAGCGCCGGGCACGGTGGCGAGCTGCGTTTTCGGAAAGTTGTTGCCGAAGTCGAACAGCTCCTGCTCGGTGAGCGATGCGGAGGAGAGCGCGAGGCGCAGGATCGGCACCGTGGAGGCGTTGTAGCGCAGGATATTCGGCGGCGTGATGCCCGGCGGCAGCGAGCGCAATTGCGTTTGCGACAGCGCGGTGACTTCGGCGAGCGCCTCGTCGATATTCGCGTGCGGCTGGAAATAGATCTTGATGACCGCGATACCGTTCAGCGAAGTCGACTCGGTGTGCTTGATATCGTTGACCGCAACCGAAAGCCCGCGCTCGTAATTGAGCACGATGCGCTTTTCCATCTCGTCGGCGGGCAGGCCGTTATACGACCAGATCACCGAGAGCACCGGAATGTCGATATTGGGGAAGATGTCGGTGGGCGTGCGCAGGATCGTCAACGGTCCGACGATCAGCAATAGCAGGGCCAGGACGACGAACGTATAGGGGCGGCGCAGCGCGAGACGAACGATCCACATGGTCGGCTCAGCCGCTCAAAACCGCGCGGGGAGCGCCCCGCGCACGGCGCGCATAGCGGAACTGACGCGCACCGCGGCGGCCTGATCGGGCAAATGGTCTAGTTGGTGCACGTTTTTGATATCTCACCCCAGCAGGGTTTATGATGGGCTCGTTGCGACGCGTTACGCTGCGAATCATCGGTCCGCCGCGCCGTAATGGGAATAGGGCGAAACGACGGGTGAAGAGCCTCCTGTTCGCTCTTTCCCCGGCCCCGAAAAACGGGAACAATGACTCGAACCTCTCACGCGTATCACGCGCAGCAGATTGGGTGCGTACGCAACGTTATCGACGGAGCGACGCTTTTATCATCACCTTGACCGGCATGGAAACCATAAAGCCGGCTATGGGAGAAACGGGGAAACATCATGCAAATCGGTTCCATTGTCCGATCGGTGCATATCGCCGTGCCGCAAGGCGCGCGCGGGATCGTCATGCGCATTCTCGGCGACATGGCCATGGTGGCGTGGTATGCCGGCGAGCCCGGCGCTTCGCTGCAACTGAACACTGAACCCTTTTTCCTTGAAGACCTGATCGATACGGGCGAGCTGGTGCGGCCGTCGAGCGCGCAGATGCATTGAAGGCAGTTTGAGTGCAGACCGTGTGCGCGTTGTAAGCCGCGGGCTGTTCCGCGCCGTGTGCTGTCGCCCTCGTCTTTGACGGCGGCGCGGCGCACAATGCGGGCATGAACGACGACATCCTCGATCCCCTGGACAGCGCGGACAGCGCTGTGCCTTTCGCCCGGCTCAAGCCGGAAATCGTGCTCGACGCGCTCGACAGCGTGCTAAGCACAGTCGGCGTGCGCACCGATGGGCGCATGCTGCCGCTCAACAGCTACGAGAATCGCGTGTATCAGGTCGGCGTGGAAGACGGCCCGCCGGTGGTCGCGAAGTTTTACCGCCCCGAGCGCTGGAGCGACGCCGCCATTCTCGAAGAACATGCCTTCGTTGCCGACCTCGCGGCGCGCGAGATTCCGGTCGTGCCCGCGCGCGTTTTCGAAGGCCGCACACTGCATACGTTCGACGGTTTCCGCTTTTCCATTTTCGAGCGTCGCGGCGGCCGCGCGCCGGATCTCGACCGGCCCGACACGCTGGAATGGCTCGGGCGTTTCATCGGCCGCATCCATGCGGTGGGTCAGACGCAGAATTACATCGAACGTCCCACTCTGGACATTCACACCTTCGGCTATGAGCCGCGCGACTTTCTGCTCGCCCACCGTTTCGTGCCGGACGACGTGCGCACCGCGTGGGAAACCGTGGTGAATCTTGCGCTCGAAGGCGTGGAGCGTGCGTACGAGCGGGCCGGCGATATCCGCATGTTGCGAATGCATGGCGACTGCCATCCGAGCAATGTGTTGTGGACCGACGCGGGGCCGCATTTCGTCGACTTCGACGACAGCCGCATGGGACCGGCGGTGCAGGATCTGTGGTTGCTGCTGCCGGGCGAGCGCGGCGAGGCATCGCGCGCGCTGGCGGATCTGCTCGCCGGCTATGAAGATTTCTGCGACTTCGAGCCGCGCGAACTTTATCTGGTCGAAGCGTTGCGCACGCTGCGGCTGATTCACTATCAGGCGTGGCTCGCGCGCCGCTGGGACGACCCGGCATTCCCCGCGGCGTTCCCGTGGTTCAACACGCAGCGTTACTGGGAAGACCGCATCCTCGAGTTGCGCGAGCAGCTCGGCGCCATGCAGGAAGGGCCGCTCTGGCCCGTCTGAGTGACGTCTGGCGCATCGCCGTTCACGCCATGCGCGATTCGCCGCAGGCGCTCAAGGCGCCTGCGACGCAACGCTCGACGACTCCACCAGCGTCGATCTGACAATCAATTCCGCGCGCACGTCGCGCCCGATGGCTTCGAGCGCGGGGCGCATCTGCGCGAAGTCGCCGGGCGTGCAGACGTCGCTGTCGAAATGCGTGGCGCCCTCGCGGGTCATCGTGACGACGTTGCTGAGCGGATCGAATGTGTACTGCGACTGGAAATCGACGAAGCGGTCCTGAGTCCGCTTCGCTTCCGGCATATCGAGCACGCGAAAATTGGCCGGCAACTCGATGCGCGCGCGTTCATGCAATGCCAGGTTGTGACAGACGAATGGCTGCGAGCGCTGCCGCTCGCCGAGCCAGTAACGCGTATCCGCCGCGAGGCCGCCGGCGAGACTCGTCAGCGCCGGAATCGATGCCGCCGCGCCCGGCACCACGAGACTTTCCAGCGTGCCTTTCATCGTGATGGTGAGCGGGCCGTCGGCAACGGTGAGGTCGTTCGTGGTAAGCGTGGCGGTGCCGCGCAGGTTGGCGCTGCGCAATTCGGCCTGAATCGATTCCTCACGTTGCGCGGGCGTCTGCGTGCGCAACATGGCGCGCGCCTGCTCGGCGGAAGCGCCGGCCGCCTCCAGCCGATAGGTGAAGCTTGCCGAGCCATCCGGTTCGACCTTGATCGACAGATCGGTGCTGCGCGTCATGAGCGCGGTGGCGGGCGTGCGCGACAGCACGCCCTCGCCGACGAGCACGGTCGGCCGGTTCATATCGGACGACGGCAAGAAGCCGAATTCGACATTCGCGGCGGTCGAGTCCGCGTACTGCTGCAAATCCGGCAACCACGTGATGATGTGATTGATGACGCCGTAACCCGGCACGCTCGGCAGCGAGTAGATCGTGCCGCTGCTGATCAGCGCCGGCTCGTTGCGCACGCCGGCCGCGTCGAGCAACGCGCCGTAGAGCGCGACATGGTCCTTGCAGTCGCCGTAACGGTTCGCGAGGACCGCGCTCGCGCTGTGCGGCACCACCGCGCCGCGTCCGACGTTGATCGCCACGTAGCGCACGTTGCGGCGCACCCAGTCGTACAGCGTCTTGGCCTTGTCGCGCGGCGTGCGGTCGTGCACGGTGAGCTGTTGCGCGAGGCGGGTGAGGGCGGCGTCTCGCGCGCTCGGGTCCGCGGCGGATTCCCGGTAGGTTGCGGCGAACGCGGCATAGTCGGGGAAGGTCGAGACCATCAGCCGGTCGCCATACGATACATAGGCCACCGAGCCACGTTCCAGGCGGCTGAAATGGGCCTTGTCGTAGCGATATTCATAGCGCGTGCGGCCGTCGCGCGTCACGGGTTGTACGACGGTGAAACCGCGCGCGTCGGCATAAAGCGGCTTGCCGGCGGGCAGATCGTAGATCAGGCGGAAGTTGTGCGTCGGTGCGAGATCGGGCGGCGTGAAGTCGCTGAATTCACCCGGCACGATCGGCTGCTTCTGTGTCTTGCGATAGGTGAGATGCACGCGCGCGCCTGGCTCCACGGCGGGAAACACGATCACTTTTTCCTGAATGTCCTGAAACATCGGCGCGTCGAACGAGCGGGCTTCCTGCACGTCGCGAATCTGCTCGGGCTGCACGTCGTGGCGCACGCCGTCGGCGGTGGTCGTGTACGCCTCGAGAACCTGCACGTCCGCCATGTTGCGGTTGAACCAGACGTATTGCTGCGCCACTCGCGCGACGCCCGCTTCGTTGTTCACGTGCAGCGTCATCGAATCGAGCTTCGAGTAGGAGCCATCGGCATTGACGGTGAAGGTCTGCGTCTCGCCTTCGTTGGTGTACGGATCGTCCAGTCTCGCCGCGACGCTCGCGTGCGCGCCGTGGATGCCGGCAAGCCAGCCGAAAGAGGCAAGACAGACCACGGAAAAAAGGCGCATGGCAGGGAGGTGTCCGGGCGTGACGTTGACGGAGTCGCCAGTTAGAGTCGGTTTGCGCCGCGCTAATGTCAAGCGGATGCCGCGCGTTGTGATTGAGCAAATGGCCTGTTTGTGTAATGATATCCATTCTCAATTGAAAGGCGCCGCCAGCTTTCCGTCACATCTCTCCTCTGTGACCGCCAGCCAGCCTCTCAGCCGGACCGCCTGGACCGCAAGCCGGGTCGTCCGGCACTCCCTTCCCGATATCTCTTTGACCGCTGTCAGGTGAACGTGCGCTGTATCGCCGCGTGCCCCGCGACGGATCATCTTGCTGCGCCTGGAGCCCCGATTTGAATGCGCCTGACTCGATCGATATGCAACCCGCCGCTGGTCGCGGCACGCAGTACACCGTCCATACGCCGGAACGCGGACATCATCTGATGGACGACGCGGAGCAGGCGGCGCGGCGCCAGCGTTCGCGGCGAGCGAATTTCATCAAGTGGCTGCGCAAGGTGCATGGCTGGGTCGGGCTGTGGGGCGCGGTGCTGGGTTTGCTGTTCGGCGCGACCGGCTTCCTGCTGAACCACCGGGGCGGCCCCTTGAAGGTATCGTCGGGCGAGCCGCAGGTCGAGGAAATGCAGATTCCCGTGCCGCAAAAACCGCTGCGTTCGCCGACGGACATGGCGAAGTGGCTCAAAACCGAGCTGAAGATCGACGGCAAACCGGGCCGGATGAAGCGCGAGCCGGCGCATCCGGTGGCGTGGGGTGATCGCAGCACGATGCAGCCGGAATTCTGGCAGGTCGGCATCATGGGACCGTCGCAGAGCGTGCAGGCCGAATACTGGGTAGGCAATGGCTTCGTCGCGGTGAAACGCACGCAGAACTCGTTTCTCTCGACGATGAACAACCTGCACAAAGGCGTCGGACTGAGCGTCGGTTGGGTATTGCTGATCGATACGATTGCCGGCAGCATGATTCTGCTTTCGCTGACCGGTGTCCTGCTGTGGACCGAGTTGAATAAACGCCGCGTGGTCGGCGTCGTGCTGGTGGGCGGGTCGGTGATCGCCGCGGTGGTTTGCGGCTTGATGTAAGCGGGGTGCTGCGTCGCGCTGCGCGGCGGCGGCCGGGCAGCAGCGCCGCGCGCGCAGACAAACTTCCCCGTTAGACGCTACAAGGCGCGCCGCCGGAAGCAGCAATTTCCCGCGCCGCCTTCGCGCCTTCGACCTGCAGCAAGGTTGGCAGGGACACACCGTTCTTGGCCGCCGTTACCTCGGCAAGAATCGAAACCGCGATCTCGGGTGGCGTTCTGCTGCCGATGTAAATCCCAACCGGTCCATGCAAGCGGGCCAACTCGGTATCGCTCAGATCGAACTCCTTGAGGCGTTCGCGCCGCGCCTGATTGTTCCTGCGCGAACCCAATGCGCCGACGTAAAACGCCGGCGTCTTCAAGGCTTCCATCAGCGCGAGATCGTCGAGTTTCGGGTCGTGCGTGAGCGCGATCACCGCGCAGCGCTCGTCGAGCTTCATCTCGATCACCGTGTCGTCGGGCATGGTTCGCACGATCTTCGTGCCGGGAATGTTCCACTCCTCGGTGTATTCCTCACGCGGATCGCACACCGTGACCTGATAATCGAGCCCGACCGCGATATGGCACAGATAGCGCGACAGTTGCCCCGCGCCGATCACCAGCATGCGGTAACGCGGGCCGTGAATCGTCAGCAGACGCTCGCCGTCGAAATGCACGCCGTCTGTTGCCTGCGCGTCTTCCAACCGCACCGCGCCGGTTGCCATATTCACTTCGCGGGCCACGAGCCGGCCGTTCTCCACCGCGTGGCACAGTTCGGCAATGCCGCTTTGCGACGTCAATGGCTCGAGCACCAACTGGATCGTGCCGCCGCACGGCAGGCCGAAGCGATGCGCTTCCTCCGCGGTGATGCCGTACTTGACCGCTTCGGGCCGCGCCTGCTCGATACCGTGCTGCCGCACGCGGTCGATCAGATCGTCTTCAATGCAGCCGCCCGACACCGAGCCCACCACGAGCCCATCGTCGCGCACCGCGAGCATCGCGCCCTCGGGACGCGGCGACGAACCCCATGTCTTCACCACCGTTACCAGTAGCGCGCGATGCCCTTCTTCCAGCCAGCGTGCGCTGGACTTCAGGACTTCGAGATCCACGCTGTCCATGATTTCTTCCTTTTCGTTGCGTCGCCGCCGGACTCGCCGTCCGCGGCCTCATTCGATGCTGTATTGTCCGGCGCCGTCTGCTCGGCTGCATTTTCGCCGCCTTTCGGCGCCGCCGTGCCGTCACCCTCGTCGCCGGCGCCTAGCCGGGCGCCGAAGCGCTTGAAGAACTCGCCTGCGATTTTACGCGCCGCGCCGTCGACCAGCCGCGAGCCGATTTGCGCGAGTTTGCCGCCGACCTGCGCGTTCGCCGTGTAGGTGAGCTTCGTGGCGGTGTCGCCGTCGGCTTGCAGCGAAACGTGCGCATTGCCCTTGGCGAAACCCGCTGCGCCGCCCTGGCCTTCGAACACGATGCTGTACGAGGTGGGCGCCTCGATATCGGTGAGTTGCATGCGTCCCTTGAAACGCGCCTTGACCGGGCCGACCGCGGCGCTCAACGCCACCAGATAGGCGTTTTCACCGTCCGGGTCGATGCTTTCGCAGCCGGGAATGCAGCCGCGCAGAATCTCCGTGTCGTTCAGCGCCTCCCACGCGCGTTGCTGCGAAACGGGTAACGTATGGGTTTCAGTCAATTCCATGGTGTCGCTCCTGCGGCAGCCCTGACGCCGGCGCTGCGGCGAGGCGCGCGCGTGAGTTGCGCGAGGTCGCGGCCGAACGCCGTCAGGCTGTCTAGATTATGAACCGGGCGATGCGCGTCGACATGCGGCAGGATCGCCTGCACGCCCCGCGCCTTCGGAGAAAAACCGCTGAAACGCAGCAGCGGATTGAGCCACACGATACGGTGCGCGAAGCGGTGCAGGCGGGCCATTTCGGTGTCGAGCACATCGATCGCCTCGTGATCGAGACCGTCGGTGACGAGCAGCACCGTCGCACGTCCGGTGAGCACGCGCCGTGCCCATCGGCGGTTGAATTCGGCGAGCGCCGCGCCGATCCGCGTGCCGCCGGACCAGTCCACCACCTGCTCGGTGAGCGTCGCAATCGCCACATCGGGATCGCGCTCGCGCAGCGCGCGGGTGGCGTTGGTGAGGCGCGTGCCGAACAGAAACACCTGCAAGCGTTCGCGCGACTGCAGGAGCGCGTGGCAGAAATACAGCACCGCGCGCGAATAGCTGCTCATCGAGCCGGAGATATCGAGCAGCAATACGAGCGGCGGTTTGCGTTCGACCGCCGCGCGATACTTCCAGACTGTCCAGTCGCCGCCCGCGCGTACCACGTGGCGGGCGCTCGCGCGCAAGTCCGCATGCGTGCCGTGCGACGCGGCTTTCAGGCGGCGCGTCGGCTCGGTCGCGAGCGGCAGACGCTGGCCACGAATCAGATGCCGCAAGGTGCGCCATTCGTCGGCGGAAAGCGTGTCGAAATCGCGATGACGCAGGCGCTCTTCCGCGCTGAAGGTGGCATGCGCACGCAGTTCGTGCTGTTCGGTTTCCTGCGGCGGCCGGCTGTGCGGCGACGGCGGCGCGCGCACGGCCAGCGCGTCGGCGAGACGGTTGTTGCGTTTCGGCGGCGGCAGGCCGTCGCGAACCTTCGGGAGAAGCAACGCGCGCAGCTTGCCTTCCCAGTCGGGATCGCGCCAGAACAGCTCGAACGCCGCGTTGAACAGATCGCGCTCGTCGGGCGCGGAGACCAGCGAGGCGGCGAGCGCCGCGCGCACGTCGTCGCGCCGGCCCAGATCGATCCAATGCAGCGCGGCAAGCGCATCGACCGCTTGCGCGGGCGACATCGGCAAGCCGGCGCCACGCAGCAGCCGTACAAAATGGACCACGTTACGGGCGAGCGTGGGTGTGTCGCCGGGCGGTGAGGATGGACCGCCAGACGCGCCCGGCGTCGCCTGTTTGCCAGGCAACCCTATGCGTTGGCCTGAGGCGTCGTCGTTGCCGGCGTGCATGGAGTTCGTCATGCTGGCTATCCGGGTGCGGCGAGACACTGCGCGATCTGCGCGGCATCGACGCGCGCCAGATCGTCCTGATACTTGAGCAGCACGCCGAGCGTGTTATGCACGGATTGCGGATCGAGCTCCGTCACCGACAAGGCCTCCAACGCGCGGCACCAGTCGATCGTTTCGGCAATGCCGGGCGCCTTGAAGAGATCCATGCCGCGCAGTTGATGAACGAAATCCACCGCACGCCGTTGCAATTCCGCCGACGTTTGCGGCGCGCGAGCCGCAACGATTTCCAACTCGCGGTCGCGTTCTGGATAACCGATCCATTGGTACAGGCAACGGCGTTTCAAGGCGTCGTGCACTTCGCGCGTGCGGTTCGAGGTCATCACGACGAGCGGCGGCTGTTCAGCGCGAACTGTGCCGTATTCGGGAATCGATACCTGAAAGTCCGAAAGCAGTTCCAGCAGAAAGGCTTCGAATGGCTCGTCGGCGCGGTCGATCTCGTCGATCAGCAACACGCGCCGTGCGCCCGGATGATGTTCGTCCGGCATCAGCGCTTGCAGCAACGGACGCTTCAACAAAAACTCGCCGCGGTACAAGGTGTCGTTGTCGGGACGCTCGCCGGCGGCCTCGGCAAGACGCAGCGCCATGATCTGGCGTGGATAGTCCCATTCATAGAGCGCGCTCGCCGTGTCGAGACCTTCGTAGCATTGCAGCCGCAACATCGAGGTGCCGAGCATGCCCGCCGCGGCCTTGGCCAATTCGGTCTTGCCGACACCAGGCTCGCCTTCGACGAACAGCGGCCGGTCCATACGCAGCGCGAGATAGAGCGCGGTCGCCAGCTCGCGGCTGGCGAAATAGCGCTGGGCGGCGAGTTGGGCGAGGGTGTCGTCGATTGAAGCGGGCTGCATGGCGTTCCTGAATCTGCGCAATGAAGCGAGGCCAACGAAGCGAAGCGCCATTGGCCCACGTGAGCGAATGCGGCTGACGCACCCGTGCGAGCACAGGCCGTATCAGCCGCGAACCGCGACCAAAAGCTAAGCGTTCGCCTTCGTCACCGCGCGCGCGGCCAGCACCGGAATCAGATGCGCGCGATATTCGGCGCTCGCGTGCATGTCGGTGTTCAGGTCGGCGGCCGACACGCTCACCGCGCGTGCGGCCTCGGGCGTGAAGTTCGCCGACAGCGCGCTTTCCAGTTCCGGCACACGAAACACCGAAGACGCCGCGCCCGTCACCGCGACGCGCACCCCGCTCGCGAACTTCGCGACGAACACGCCGACCAACGCGAAGTGCGAAGCCGGATTGCGGAATTTCTCGTACGCCGCGCGCTCGGGGACGGGAAACTCCACCGCGACGATCAGCTCGTCGGGCGCCAACGCCGTCTCATACATGCCGACGAAGAAATCGCTCGACGCAATGCGCCGCCGGTCCGTGACGATGGTCGCGTCCAACGCCATGGCCGCGGCGGGATAGCAGGCGGCTGGGTCGTTGTTGGCGAGCGACCCGCCGATCGTGCCGAGCGCGCGCACCTGGCGATCGCCGATATGCGCGGCGAGATCCGCGAGCGCCGGCGATACGCGCCGCAGTTCCGCATGATCCGCCACGTCGGCATGACACACGGCGGCGCCGATCGTCACCGTTTTCCCGTCGACGGTGATCGACTTGAGCGCGGGAATGCGCGTCACGTCGATCAGCTGCGACGGCTGCGCGAGACGCAGCCGCATGGTGGGCAAGAGGCTTTGGCCGCCGGCCAGAAACTTCGCGTCGCTGTCGGCGGTGAGGAGGGCGGCGGCCGCTTTGGGATCCGTCGCGCGTTGATACTCGAATGAATACATGTCGAATGCTCCGCTCAGGATCTCAATGGGGTTGCCTGGCCGCGTGAATCGCGGACCACACGCGATGCGGCGTTGCCGGCATTTGCAGGTCGGTCACGCCGAGCGGCGCGAGCGCGTCGAGGATCGCGTTGATCACCGCCGGCGGCGAGCCGATCGCGCCCGCTTCGCCGCAGCCTTTCACGCCTAGCGGATTGTGCGTGCACGGCGTGCCCTTGACGGTTTCGACGGTGAAGTTCGGCAGATCGGACGCATGCGGCATCGCGTAGTCCATGTACGAGCCGGACAGCAACTGGCCGCTCTCGTTGTCGTACACGCAGCGCTCCAGCATCGCCTGGCCGATGCCCTGCGCGAGCCCGCCATGCACCTGGCCTTCGACGATCATCGGATTGATGACGTTGCCGAAATCGTCCACTGCGGTGAACTGCTGGATGCGGCACACGCCCGTTTCCGGATCGACTTCGATTTCGCAGATGTACGCGCCGGAGGGATACGTGAAGTTGGTCGGATCGTAGAACGCGCTTTCTTCGAGGCCCGGTTCGAGCATGTCGAGCGGATAGTTGTGCGGCACGTACGCGGCGAGCGAGATCTCCGCAAACGCCTTGGTGCGATCAGTACCCGCGACGCGGAATACGCCGTCCTTGAACTCGATGTCTTCCGCCGCGGCTTCGAGCAGGTGGGCGGCGATCTTCTTCGCCTTGGTTTCGATCTTGTCGAGCGCCTTCATGATCGCCGAGCCGCCGACCGCGATCGAGCGCGAGCCATACGTGCCCATGCCGAACGGAATGCGGCCGGTGTCGCCATGGACGATTTCGACGCTTTCCAGCGCAATGCCGAGCCGGTCGGCCACCACTTGCGCAAAGGTCGTCTCGTGTCCCTGGCCGTGACTGTGCGAACCCGTGAACACCGTGACCGAACCGGTGGGATGCACGCGAATCTGGCCGACTTCGAACAGGCCGGCCCGCGCACCCAGCGCGCCCGCGATATTCGACGGTGCGAGACCGCAGGCTTCGATATAGCAGGAATAGCCGAGGCCACGCAGTTTGCCGTTCTTTTCGGATTCCTGTCTGCGCGCTTCAAAGCCTTTCACGTCCGCGAGTTCGAGCGAGCGGGCGAGGATGGTCTCGTAGTCGCCGGTGTCGTAGGTCAGGCCGACGGGCGTCGCGTACGGAAACTCGCGGATGAAATTGCGGCGGCGAATCTCGGCCGGATCGAGCTTCATTTCGCGCGCGGCGGTTTCGACGAGGCGTTCCACCACATACGTCGCTTCGGGGCGGCCCGCGCCGCGATAGGCATCGACGGGAACGGTGTTGGTGAAGACCGCTTTCACTTCCGCATAGATCGCGGGCGTGGCGTACTGGCCGGCGAGCAGGGTGGCATACAGAATGGTCGGCACGCTCGAGGCGAACGTGGACAGATACGCGCCCATGTTGGCGGTCGTATGAATGCGCATGCCGAGGAATTTGCCGTCCGCGTCCAGCGCCAGTTCGGCTTTGGTTACGTGATCGCGGCCGTGCGCGTCGGAGACGAAGGCTTCGGAGCGCTCGGCCGTCCACTTGACCGGACGGCGGATCTTCTTCGATGCCCAGGTCAGCGCGACGTCTTCGGCATACAGGAAGATCTTTGAACCGAAGCCGCCGCCCACGTCCGGCGCGATCACGCGCAGTTTCGATTCCGGCAGCGACAGCACGAATGCGGCCATCAGCAGGCGCTCCACGTGCGGATTCTGATTCGCCACGTAGAGCGTATAGCTGTCGTCCTGGCCTGAATAGCTCGCGTTGACCGCGCGCGGTTCGATCGCGTTCGGAATCAGCCGGTTGTTGACGATGTCGAGCGTGGTGACGTGCGCGGCTTTGGCGAAGGCGGCGTCGGTCGCGGCTTTGTCGCCGTGACCCCAGTTGTAGCAGACGTTGTCCGGCACTTCGTCGTGCACGGCGGGCTGGCCCGCGTCTGCGGCATGGGCGGTGTCGACCACGGCCGGCAGCACGTCGTAGTCGACTTCGATCAATTCGGCGGCGTCTTTGGCGGCCTTGATCGAATCGGCGATCACGAGCGCGACCTGGTCGCCGACGTGACGCACTTTCGTATGCGCGATGATCGGATGCGGCGGCTCGTTCATCGGCTTGCCGTCGGTGCTGTGAATCAGCCAGCCGCACGGCAGGCCGCCGACGTTGTCGGCCGCCATGTCCGCGCCGGTGAAGACCGCCACCACACCGGGCGACGCTTTGGCCGCGGCGGTGTCGATGCTGTTGATCTTCGCGTGCGCATAGGGCGAGCGCAGGAATACGGCGTAGGTTTGCTGGGGCAGGACGATGTCGTCGGTGTACTGACCGTTGCCGGTCAGGAACCGATAGTCTTCCTTACGTTCGACGGAAGTGCCGATCAGATGGGTGTCGGGTGCGTTCATCGTCGACTCCTCAGGCGGTGGCCGGTGCGTTGGCATTCGCGGCGGCGGCGGCCGTGCCGGCGGACTTCATGCCTGCGGCGCCTTCGAGCACGGCTTTGACGATGTTGTGATAACCCGTACAGCGGCACAGATTGCCGTCGAGCTGGGCTCGGACGTCGTCGCCGGTGAGATCCGGCTGGCGCTGTACGAGCGAGACCGCGCTCATCACCATGCCGGGCGTGCAGAAGCCGCATTGCAGGCCATGGCAGTGTTTGAAGGCTGCCTGCATGGGGTGCAGCACGCCGTCTTTGGCGAGCCCTTCGATGGTGGTGATGTCCGCGCCTTCGGCCTGCACGGCGAGGATGTTGCAGGCTTTGACCGCGCGTCCGTTCAGATGGACGGTGCATGCGCCGCACTGGGCCGTATCGCAGCCGACGTGCGTGCCGGTGAGGCGGAGTTGATCGCGAAGGAACTGGACTAGCAGGGTGCCAGGGTCGATTGAGGCGCTGATGGGCGCGCCGTTCACCGTCAGACTGATGCTGATCGCCATGAAGTTGTCTCCTTATGGGGTGAGACCGGACCTTCCGTTTTGTTGTTCGCCTTCAGCTGCCTGTTCGTGGGTCCGATGAGGGTGCTGCGGTTTTTTATGGGGCTGCCGAAAAGTAAAGCACAAATTGGGCTGGGGCGCTATGAGGGGTTTTTTGCCTGCTCGGCGGGTTTGGGCTGGGTTCTCTTTGGGTGTTGGTCTTTCCTTGCTTTCTTCGTGGTCTATTAGCGTTGCCCCTGTGCGGGGCAATGCTCTCAACTTAAGCCCCGCTGCATCAAGCGAGTTTGTACGCGAGATGGAAGTGGGGCTTGGCTTTTCTGGGTGCTCTTGGATAGGAGCGTGAGGGCTGTATCCGGCATCGGGTCTGGTGGATCACTTCCAGCACACCGACGAGGCCGTCCAGACAGCGCTGGATGCGCAGAAGACACGCGCCGAGGATGGGCTTGAGTGCGCCCAGTGCATACACCCGATTAGGACGGCTGGCATGTCTGTCGTCGTGCGGCGCATCGAGATCGCTGAGCAGGGTCAACAGGTTGTTGGCGAGGATTTTTGCGCCGAAGTCCTGCTGTAACGCCAGATAATCGAGGCCTGTGACGGCTTCCAGCCGCAGACGGTGCATCGACGCGCATGCAGAACGGGATTTCGCGCTGTGCGAGCGCCGCCACCATCGCGTTGCCGATATAGCTCGCGATCGAGCAGCGGCAGGTCGGTATGCGGTTGCAGTACATCGAGGGCTTCGAACAGCATCTGCCGCTCGCCGCCGTCGGCGGGATGAAGTGTAGCGTGCAGGGTCAGTTCGGGGCCCGGCAGGGACAGCGCAAATGCGTAGTGATCGGCGCGCAGCTCATGGCCGCGACGCGTGCCCACACGCAGGCGGCTGCCGTCAGCGGCGACCAGCCTCAGGCCGTGCCAGCGCATCGAATCGATATGGGGTTGGGCCAGCGAAATCAGGCGGGCGCGGGCCAGCTCGAACAGTTCGGCAGACACTCCCCGTCACGCCTTGCTGAAGGCCTGTGCGCTGACAGCGCGGGTGCGCCCGCTGCTGCTTTCCAGTGCGCCGAATAGCGCGTCAAGTTAGGCCTGCACGCTGGCGCACATGCCGGACATGCCGGACATCATCAGCGCGGCCATGCGCGGCAAGGTCAGTGTGCGATTGCGGGTAAAGGCGGTGGGAGAACGACGCACGCGATCGGCGAGCGCCGGATCGAACAGGAATTCGGAGAACTCAGCCAGAAGCCGCGAGGACGCTGGTATTTGAGTTCATATCGTTGATTAATCAGTGAGTTACGCGATGAAGTTTACAGGGGCAATGCCTCGTTTACAAGCTCTTTGGGGCTTAAGTTGAGAGCATTGCCCCGCACAGGGGCAACGCTAATAAACCACCAGGAAATCAAGGAAAGGCCAACACCACAAAAAAACCACCCGCAAACCGCCGAGCAGGCCCCCCAAAAAATCACTTACTCAACTTGGAATGCCTGCGTGAATACCCAAAATAAATAACCATCCCCACGAGCAACCAGACAACAAACGCCACCCACGTAACAGCCTGCAGATTAACCATCAAGAACAGACAGGAAGCGACCGCCAGCACCGGCACAACCGGCACCCCAGGACACCGAAACGCCCGCGGCAACTCAGGATGCGTTTTCCGCAAAACGAGAACCGCAATCGACACCATCGAAAACGCGGCCAACGTGCCGATATTGATCAACTCTGCCAGCACATTCAACGGCACCAGCGCCCCGATCAACCCGAAGACGATCCCCACGAGCCACGTAGTAAAAAACGGCGTGGCAAACCGCGGATGCACGCGCGAAAGCCGCTCAGGCAACAACCCATCGCGCGACATGGCGAAGATCACTCGAGTCTGGCCGTAAGCCATCACCAGAATCACTGTCAACATACCCAGCACGGCGCCGAGATCGATAAAACCCGCGACCCACTTTTGTCCTGCAACCTGCAACGCATACGACACCGGGTGCGAAATGTTCGCAAACTGCGCCGACGGCACGATGCCGGTGACGACCGCCGCCACCGCCACGTACAACACCGCGCAAACGCCCAGCGACGCAATGATCCCGATCGGCAGATCGCGCTTCGGATCCTTCACCTCTTCCGCCGCGGACGACACCGAGTCGAAACCGATGAACGCGAAGAACATCACCGCCGCCGCGCCGAACACGCCGTTCCAGCCGTTCGGCATGAACGGATGCCAGTTGGCCGGCGTCACATGAAATACACCCACGCCGATCACCAGCAACACCACGATCACCTTGATCGCCACCATGACGTTGTTGATCCGCGCGGACTCGCGCACGCCAACCGACAACAGCGCCGTGATCGCCATCATCACGAGGAACGCAGGCAGATTGAAGAGCGTATCGTGGCCGGGCAACGCACCCGGCGCCGCTGTCAGCGCAACCGGCAACGACACGCCGAAGCCCGACAGCAAGGATTGCAGATAGCCCGACCAGCCCACCGACACTGCGGAGGTGGCAAGCCCGTATTCGAGCATCAAGTCCCAGCCGATGATCCACGCAGCCAGTTCGCCGAGCGTCGCATACGAGTACGTGTAGATCGATCCCGCCACCGGAATCGTCGAGGCGAATTCGGCGTAGGCGAGCGCGGCGAAGCCGCAGGCAATCGCCGCGATCAGGAACGAGATCATCAGCGCCGGGCCGGCCTGCACGGCGCCCGTGCCGGTCAGCACGAAAATGCCGGTGCCGATAATGGCGCCGACGCCGAGAAAGGTCAGATCGAGCGCGCCGAGCGCTTTCTTCAAGCCGGCGTTCTGAGCACTTGCGGCGATCATGTGCTCGACGCTCTTCTTGCGAAACAGGGACATTGGCGGGGGTCTCCAGTAGTGCACGCGTGTTGCGCGCCGAATGTCGGGGAAACCCTCGATTTTAACGGATACGCACTCCGCGCCATGGCGGCGAGTGCATTTCCGGGGCCTAGGCGCGGGGCTGAAATTTCCTGCCAGGCGTCACTGGAGCGGGACGTTCCCCGGTTGCGCGGCGAAGGCCGCAAAGCTTTCGCGCGATGCGCGGTCGACCAGGAGGGAATCGCTCTCTTGCAACCTCGCCGTGTCGGCGTGCGCGCTATTCAGCGCGCAGCGCCGGGGGCGAGGTGCCGTCAACCCGCCATTGCGGGATTGAGATCGATGAGCCGGTTGCTCATCACATAGAAGGTCAGTTCGGCGTTATTGCGCAGCTTCATCTTCTCGAGCAGCCGGGTGCGATACACGCTGACCGTCTTCACCGAGAGCGAGAGCGTCACGGCGATATCCGTCAGCCGCTTGCCCGACGCGAGCATGCACAGGGTCTGATATTCGCGGTCGGAGAGCTTTTCGTGCGGCAACTGCTCGCCGTCGAAGGACACGTAATCGGCGAGCGCCTCGGCCATCGCCGGGCTCACGTATTTGCGGCCTGCCGCGACCTGCTGGATCGCGCCGATCATCTGCGCTGCGTCGACGGTTTTCGACAGGTAGCCGGCGGCGCCCGCTTTCAACGCGCGCACGGCGTACTGGTCCTCGCGATACATGGAGAACATCAGCACGGCCACGCGCGGCGCCTTGCGCTTCATGCGTTTGAGCACTTCGACGCCGTTCATGTCAGGCAGCGAAATGTCGAGCAGCACGATGTCGTAGGTGAACCGGGCAACCGCGTCGAGCGCTTCGGCGCCGTTCTGCGCTTCGGTCACTTCGCGCGCCACGCCGCGATCGAGCAGCAGCTGGCGGACGCCCTGGCGAACCACCGCGTGGTCGTCGACGAGCAGAATGCGCAAGCTCATGACAGCGTGCTCACGATTGCAGCGCGTGCCGTTGGGCGCGCGGCGCCTGCGCCAGCATGGCGTCCCAGGCGAAGCGCGCACGAACGAGGGTGCCGCGCGACGGTGTGCCGCAGCCGTAGCCAGTGTGGCCGTGCTCCGCACCGGTGCGGCGGGCGCTCACGCGCAGCGTGCCGTCGAAGGCCGCGCAGCGCGCCTGCATGCCGCTCAGGCCAAAATGGCCGCGGCGGGTGCGGGCGTTGCGCGTGACGCCGATACCGTCGTCGACGATGATCAGCGTGAGGTGACGGCGGCTGGTTTCGATCCGCACGTCGGCGGATTCGGCGCGCGCGTGCTTGGCAATATTGTTCAGCGCTTCCTGCGCGACGCGGAATACCGCCAGCGCGGCATCGGCGGGCAGACGGGTGAGGCGCAGGTCGGCGGCGCAGACGAAACTCGTGCGAAGTTGCGTGCGCGCGGCGAAGTCGCCGGTCCAGTGCGCCAATGCGCCGACAATGCCGGCCTCGAGCGACGGCGCATGCAGTTCCGCGACAGCCTGGCGGCTGGCTTCGCACACGGCGTCGAGCGAGCGGTTCGCCACGGCGAGCGCGGCGGCACACTGCGGCGGCGCATCGGCGGGCAGCCACGTTTCGACGCCGGCGAGCGCGAAACGCGTCGCCGTCAGCTCGGCCCCAACGCCGTCGTGCAGTTCACGCGCCACATGGCGGCAAGCGGTTTCCTGCGCCTGAACGAGCTCGGCCGAGAGTTCACGCACCCGGGCGCGCAACCGTGCGACTTCCTGTTCGGTCGACGTGGACGGCGCGGCGGACGCATCGAGTCCCTCACGTTCCAATGACGCGGGAAGATGGGCGGCGAACGGGACGACAGTCGACGTATCCATGACCTTCGTTCTCAGAAAGCCGTGCGGACGGCGGAGCAGGTGCGCATCGGCGGCGCGAAGACGAAAGAACGCATACGGGTCTCAGGCCTCCAGGTGCAAGACGTCGCGCTTAGGCGCAACAGGCTGATCGCTAACAGTGCGACGTAACGAAATTTACATTCAGTAACATCGTGGCGACACCACGACAGACGTGTCAATTCGACTGATGATGCGTCGCGATGATATCTCATAAAAAGAAAAAATGCAGGCGCACCAAGGGTTAGCGGCCTTATTTCACGCAATGGTTGATGATTTGCAACGCCATTTTTGTAGGAAGAATACCGACATCGAATGTTAGATCGACGGCGCGGATTTGTAACCTTGAAATAAAAAAGGAGCCCGAAGGCTCCTTTTTGCTGATTCTGCGGCGCGAGCCGCAAAAATCGGAACGCGGCGTTAGCCGACGAAGGCTTTTTCAACCACGTAGTGACCCGGCGCGTTGTTGCTGCCTTCCTGGAAGCCCAGGTCGTCCAGCAGCTTGCGCGTGTCGCGCAGCATGTGCGGGCTGCCGCACAGCATGATGCGGTCGTTTTCGAGCGAGAAGCCCGGTACGCCGAGGTCGGCGAACAGCTTTTCGGTTTCGATCAGTTCGGTGATCCGGCCACGGTTCTGGAACGCCTCGCGCGTGACCGTCGGGTAATACAGCAGCTTTTCCTGCACCAGCTCGCCCAGATGCTCATGCGCCGGCAGGTGGTCCGTGATGTATTCCTTGTACGCCAGCTCGTCGACGAAACGGCAGGTGTGCGTGAGCACTACGCGCTCGTAACGGTCGTAAATGTCCGGATCCTTGATGATCGACATGAACGGCGCGAGGCCCGTGCCGGTGGACAGCAGCCACAGTGTCTTGCCCGGCAGCAGGTTGTCGGCCACCAGCGTGCCGACCGGCTTCTTGCCGATCAGGACTTCGTCGCCGACCTTCAGATGCTGCAAACGCGACGTGAGCGGGCCGTCCTGCACCTTGATGCTCAGGAATTCGAGGTGCTCTTCGTAGTTCGCACTCGCGAGGCTGTAGGCGCGGATCAGCGGCTTGCCGTCGACTTCGAGGCCCACCATCGTGAACTGGCCGTTTTCGAAACGGAACGACGGATCGCGCGTGCAGGTGAAGCTGAAAAGCGTATCGGTCCAGTGATGGACGCTCAGGACGGTTTGTGGATTCAGGTTGCTCATGGCTTCTTGGATAGTGCGAAAACAAAGGCGGCCAGTCGTTTTGAGCCGGCCGGCACGGCAAGGGCGATGCTGCGCTAACCCAGATGGGAATCACGCGCAATCCGCTATTTTACCGCGCCCGCTGCCGGAGGGCTGCGGCGCGGCGATTGAGCGTGGTCAAGCGGGTGACCGGACCCGGAAGCGTCGGCGCCGGCTGTCGGTAAAACCGGGCGCCGCGAAGTACGTTGGCATGGCTGCGGCCGCGCTTCGGTAAGGTACGGCGATGAGCGAAAGCCGCGCACGGCGGCCGCCATCGGTTGTCCGGCATGCGCCGGATAGGCGCGTCGCGCGGGCAACATTTTCAGGATGATACCGAAACCCGCCATGCGCTGCAGCATTGACCCTGCTGATAAAACTGGCAAGAGAGGCTGAAGCGAAGAGGGATAAGAGGGTGTCGAGACGCGGCCCATGCTCCTGCGGCTATTTCCAATCCGACCGGCGCTGGCGTCGCCGAGTTGGTACACAAGGATGGGGGAATCGGCGTTTTACATGCCTCAAACCCAATTGGAATAAGGCTTCTGGTAATGACTGTTTCGATCACTCCGCAGCGCTAAAGAATGGCGCGAGCGGCGGCGAACCTGAACCGCTGGGCCGTCGCGCCACATTGATCGGCAAGGCCCCGGCAATGTGCCGGTCATGCCGGAGCCGCGGCCCGCTTTTCCCCGCGTTGTTTGAGCACACGAGCCTGCAATACGATCACCAGCAGCAGGAATACGCCGCGAATCACCGACTGCCAGTGCGCCGACAAACTGATCAAGCCCAGCCCGTTCTCGAAGTTCAGCAGGTTGAACACGAGACCGAGCAGCAATGCGCCGGCAACGACGCGCGTTTCGCCCACGCGCTGCACGGCAATGCGTGGCGGCGTTCGTGGCAAGTGGGCGCGCGCACGGAAAGCTCGGTGAAATTGCACTTCGAACACGAACCGGATTCGCGCGTACCCGGCGACTGGCCGTTTCGATATCGCGCGGGGCAGCGTATCGAGTTGATCGGTAGCGCACTGCGCATCATGCTGTCCGCGCAAAACCTCGCCGAGCGGCCCATGCCGTTCCGCATGGGCCATCACCCGTACTATCCGCGCACGGCGCAAACCCGCTGGTACGCCGAAGTGGCAGCGATGTGGCACGCCGACGCCGAGGTGCTGCCGACGCATCTTGGTCCGCATTCGGCAGTGGACGCATTGCGCGACGGCATGCCCGTCGACGCCTTCGATCTGGACAACAACTTCGCGAACTGGTCGCGCGAGGCGACCATTGCATGGCCCGACGAACACCGTCGACCGACGATGACCGCCGACGCGCCGTTCGATCACATGGTAGTGTTCGCCGGCCAGCGATGCGCAACTGTGCGTGGAACCGGTGACCAACACCACCGATTGCTTCAACGCGGTCGGCATGCGTGAACATGTGGGCGGTTGCGTGTTGCAGCCGGGCGAGGAGATTGCCGCGTCGCTGCAATGGACGCCGCACAGAAACTAGCGTGCGGCGCGCGCGCTCACTCGATCCGCAAGCGGGCCATATACGGTAAGTGATCCGAGAGCCACGCGGTTTCCTGCGTCGGCTGGATCCACTCGACCGGCTTCATGCCGCGCACGAACATCTTGTCGAGCGCAAGCGCGGGCGAGAAGGCGGGAAAGGTGCGGCCCGACTCGCCGAGCAGCGTGGCCACTTCCTGCAAACCATGCTCGCCGAAGAGCGGCACAGAATCGTTGCGCCAGTCGTTGAAGTCGCCGGCCAACACGAGCGGACCTTGCGGCGCTTCCTTCGCGATCCAGTGCGCGATCCAGTTCATCTGACGCAAGCGGGCCGAGCGCGTGAGCGCCAGATGCGCGCATAACAGCGTGACCGAGTGACCGCCGAAGGTTGCGCGCGCCACCAGTAATCCGCGCTTTTCGAAGCGGTGCGCGGAGATATCCCAGCGTCCGCCCAGATCGAGCGGATGCGGCGACAGGATCGCATTGCCATGCCGCCACGACGGTTTGAAGACGTTCGGTCCAAGCGCGATTTCGAGTTCGAGCGCGCGTGCAATTTCAGTCGCCTGGCAATGCCAGACGTCGCTCAACGGATCGGTGAGCGGCGCGCCGAAACTGCTTGCGAGCACCGGCGACGGCATGCGCCGCGCCATTGCTTCCTGTAAAAAATACGCGTCCGCGTGGGTGGATTGCACCCAGCGCTGCATGGCCTGCCAGGCCTGAAAGCCGAGCGGCGTGCGGCCTTTGTGCAGGTTCCAGCTCACCGCAATGAAATCCTTGGGCGCTACGCTCTCGCGGATCAATTCTTCGGGGTTTCGCATGCCGCGTTGTCCACGTGTTCTGTTTGGGGGCGTTGGTTGTTCGCGTGCTGATGGCGTGTGCTCTTGCGTGTGCTTTGCATCGGTTCGATCAGTTTGCCGTGCTTGCGCTGTCCGCGAGACTCGCACGCACGCGGTAGACCAGGTTCGGATCCTTGTCGACGATGGTCCAGCTGACCCATTGCCCCGCCGTCACCTTCAGACCGGGATGGCTCGCGCTCACCTGGCGCGGTTGCGGCGGCAGCTTGCAACCGGTGTCCGTCTGGCGCGCGGCGTCTTCCTCGAAGGTTTCCTGCGCTTCGATCGACAGCGTGACACCGCTCGCATCCGCCTGGAGCGGCGAGACGGTCAGCGTGCGCGCCAGATCGATACTCCCGCCCGGCTGATCTTTACAGCCGACGTTATGTTGCACGATCTTGTGATGCGTGTCCGTGCGCGCCTGGCCGACGGTGGTGGTGCCGTCGAACGCGTCGATCTGCTGGCCGTCGCGCATGACCTGCAGTTGCCATTTCACGACCTGCTGCGCGGGCCGTTGCTGGGCGCCTGGTTGTGTGCCTTGTTGCGCATGGGCAAGCAGCGAAGTGCCGAGCAACACGGCCACAATACTGGTTTTCCACATAGAAAAAGTCTCCGGTCACCGGATCCGGCGGCATGGTCAGAGGGCCATCTTACGCCTGATGGGCGCAACGCCTTTCTGACACGCCAAACGGGGCCGGGTTCAGCAACAATCCATTTCAGATAGGGTTGGGAATCGCCAAAAACAACCCGCTGTTAGCAGCAGAGCGGCACGACTGCTGGCTTGCGCGTGAATATGTCCTCGCTACACTGGATCTGAAACGGCGCCCACCAGGTGCCGTAGCAGCAAGACCAGCCAGACGGGGTGAGCGATGACAACAGCAATGGTCAAACAGGAAATCGCCGTGGCGTCTTTCAGTCGGGTGTACGACCTCGATCAGGTCGAGACCGCGCTGAACGATCTCGGCGAAGGCGCGAACGAGGCATTGCGCGCGACATACGAAAAGATGCTGAAAACCGGCAATCTGCGCTTCTGCGTGAAGCCGAACCGCATGCCTTCGATCGACGATCTGATCGACGCGCTGCCCAACTTTTCAGCGCCGCTCGACGACATCCGCAAGCAGGTTGCCTTGTGTCTCGAAACCGAAGACCGCCTGGAACTGATGCCGATTCTGCTGCTCGGCGACCCCGGCATCGGCAAGACTCACTTCGCGAAGCAGTTGGCGCGCCTGCTCGGCACCGCGTATCAATATGTGGCGATGAGTTCGCTGACGGCGGGGTGGATTCTGTCGGGCGCCTCGTCGCAATGGAAGAACGCGAAGCCGGGCAAGGTGTTCGACGCGCTCGTGAACGGCAGCTACGCGAATCCGGTAATCGCCGTCGACGAAATCGACAAGGCCACCGGCGATTCCCAATACGATCCGCTCGGCGCGTTGTATGCGCTGCTCGAGCACGACACGGCGCAGACCTTCATCGACGAATTCGCCGAAATTCCGATCAATGCCGGGCATGTGATCTGGATTGCGACGGCGAACGACGAGCGCTCCATTCCCGAGCCGATCCTGAACCGCATGAACGTGTACGAGATCCCTGCGCCGGATCACGACGGCGCGCGCCGCATCGCGCAGGCGATCTATGACGAGATCCGCTCGGCGCACAACTGGGGCCTGCGCTTTCCCGAGGTGCTCGGCGACGCCGCGCTCGATGCGCTGATGCGGGCATCCCCGCGTGAAATGCGTCGGGCGATTCTGAACGGCTTCGGCGCGGCGCGCATCGACAGGCGCGACCAGATCGAGGCCGGCGACATTCGGCTGGATTACGGAAATCGACGAAAACCGATTGGTTTTTGAGCCTTTTTTGCCCGTTTTCAGCGCGAAATCCGCCCTCGTGGCGGATTTTCTCATCCTGAAAGCGGGTATCTCTACCAAAAATGGAGTAAATGCTGCGGCAACTATTGCTGCGAGTGACGCGCCGGGAAACGAGCATTGTCACCTTCGACGGCGTACACTGATTCAGTCCGGCCGATACGTTTTGAGACCTGCGCAAGACCGAGTGCCCGCAGTGGTTGCCGACTGCGGGCATTTCTGTCTGTACGGCGTCATACAATTTTGCGTAGCGGTTGCGAATGGACAGGAGCGTTCGACAGCGCGCGGTGTTCGGCACGCGTCAGCCGCATCCTGTCTTCATCTTGATCGGGCGAACGAGGCAGCGCGCGGCGAAGTCGGCCGCGTCAAGGGACATGGACCAAATCGAATGTGTAGTGATCGGCGCAGGCGTGGTCGGTCTTGCAGTGGCGCGCGCGTTGGCGGCGCGCGGGCGCGAGGTGATCGTGCTGGAGGCGGCGGAAGCGATCGGCGTGGGCACCAGCTCGCGCAACAGCGAGGTGATTCACGCGGGCATCTATTATCCGCGCGGGTCGCTCAAAGCTGCGCTTTGTGTACGCGGCCGCGAGATGCTCTACGACTACTGCGTCGAGCGCAAGGTGCCGCACTCGCGTTGCGGCAAATTACTGGTCGCCACTTCGCGTAACCAGATTCCTCAGCTCGAAAGCATCATGGCCAAAGGCCGCGATAACGGCGTGCTCGACCTGATGCGAATCACCGGCGACCAGGCGCAAGCGCTCGAACCCGCGCTCGAATGCGTCGAAGCGGTGTTCTCGCCGCAGACGGGCATCGTCGATAGTCATCAGTTCATGCTGGCGCTGCAGGGTGACGCCGAGCGCGACGGCGCGGTGTGCGCGTTCCACGCGCCGGTGCAGGCGATCGAAGCGAGCAATGGCCGCTTCCTCATCAAGGTGGGCGGCGACGCACCGACCACGATCAGCGCCGCCTGCGTGATCAACAGCGCCGGTTTGCAGGCAAATGCACTGGCCCGCAAGATCCGCGGACTCGACGCGCGGCATGTGCCGCCGCTCTATCTCGCGCGCGGCAACTACTTCAGCATCTCCGGGCGCGCGCCGTTCAGCCGCCTGATTTACCCGATGCCGAACGACGCCGGTCTCGGCGTGCACCTGACCATCGACCTGGGTGGCCAGACGCGTTTCGGTCCCGATGTCGAATGGGTCGATGCGATCAATTACGATGTCGATCCGCGTCGCGCGGAATCGTTTTACGCGGCGATTCGCGCCTATTGGCCCGCGCTGCCGGACAACGCATTGCAGCCCGCGTATGCGGGGATTCGTCCGAAGCTTTCCGGACCCGGCGAACCCGCGGCCGACTTCGTGATTCAAGGTCCGGCCGCGCATGGCGTGCGTGGGCTCGTCAACCTGTTCGGGATCGAATCGCCGGGATTGACGGCGTCACTCGCCATTGCGCAGCGAGTGTGCGAGCTGAGCGGACGGGCGTAATCCGGACCTGGCTCACGCCGCTCGCGCAAGCGCGGTGAATTCGCTGCGAGCGTCGATTCGCGCGCAACCGGCTCGCCTTTGCTCGCGACATTCAGGCGCGCTCGCGTAGCAATTCGGTTATCTCTATCATTTGAGTCGTCACGCGCGGCGGCTTCATTGATATCCTTGGGGACCGCTGTCATCAGAACGGCGATCAGTTCAATACAAATGGAGTGAGTCCCCATGAAATCATCCCGTCGTACGTTTTTGATCACCAGCATTGGTGTGGCATCCACGTTGGCGCTGTCGCGCCAGGCATTCGCCGATGCACCGAAAGTCTCCGAATCCGACCCGACCGCGCAAGCGCTCGGCTATAAGGAGGACGCGAGCAAAGTCGACAAGGCGAAGTTCGCCAAGTACGCGGCAGGCCAGGACTGCGGCAATTGCAGCTTCTACCAGGGCAAGCCGACCGACGCCTACGCTCCTTGCCCGATGTTCGCCGGCAAGCAGGTCGCGGCGAAGGGTTGGTGCAGCGCATATAACAAGAAGGCCTGATTAGCCATCAGCCGCGCGCGCAAACGGTATTGCGCAAAACGCGCCGCAACATGGCGGTGTGCAGTCGAGGTCCCATCATGCAGGCGTCTGCCGCCCCGCGCGGCAGACGCCTTTTTGCTGCTTGAAAACGGCTTGTGCGCTCTTTACACTCCAATGCGGCCTCAGCGGCTAGCGTTCTATTTCTGATTCGCACTTTTACGCCATTGCATTGAAACGGCGCACCACGGGATACTTTTCGCAGGCTGGAGATTCGAATGACACCAGCGTCAAGGAGTCTTCATGCGCGGGCCGTCGTCGCGGCTGTGATCGGCAATGCGCTCGAGTGGTACGACTTCACCGTGTTCGGCTTTCTGACGGTGGTGATCGCGCAATTGTTCTTCCCGGCCAGCAACGAATTCGCATCGTTGCTCCTCACCACCGCGACGTTTGGCGTCGCGTTCGTCATGCGGCCGATCGGCGGCATCGTACTCGGGCTCTATGCGGATCGCGCCGGACGCAAAGCGGCGTTGTCGCTCGTCATCGCGCTGATGACGCTCGGCATTCTGGTGCTCGCGATCGCGCCACCGTATTCCGCAATCGGCATCGGCGCACCGTTGATGATCGTAGTCGGACGGCTGCTGCAGGGTTTTTCCGCCGGCGGCGAATTCGGCAGTTCGACGGCGTTGCTGATCGAAGCAGCGCCGTTCTCGAGGCGCGGCTTCTACGGCAGTTGGCAGATGGCAAGCCAGGCGGCGGCCTTGCTGCTCGGCGCGCTGATGGGTGCATTGATCACGCGCGGGCTGTCGCCCGACGCGCTGAAATCCTGGGGCTGGCGCGTGCCCTTCGTGCTGGGTTTGATCATCGGCCCGATCGGCTTTTATATCCGCCGAAACCTCGCCGATTCCGAAGCGTTTCTGCACGCGAAAAAGACCGCGCGGCGCGTGACGCTCGGCGTAGTCTTCAAAAGCCATAGCCGCGACGTGCTCTGTGGACTCGGCTCGGTGATCGCCCTCACGGTGACGATCTACGTGCTGATCAGCTATCTGCCGACCTTCGCGGTCAATCAACTGAAACTGCCCTACGCACAATCTTTTTACGCGGTCATTGTCGGCAATCTGCTGTTGACGGTGCTTTCGCCATTGACCGGCGCATGGTCCGACCGGATCGGGCGCAAGTGGTTGTCGCTGTGGTCGCTGGTGATCACGTTCGTGATCATTTATCCGTTGTTCGCGTGGCTCGCGGCGCAGCCGAGCGTGTCGAAACTGATTCTCGTGCAGGCGCTGCTGTCGATTACGCTGTCCGGTTATTACGGGCCATTCGGCGCGTTGATCGCGGAACTGTTCCCGGCGAATGTGCGCTCGGTCGGCTTATCGATTGCGTACAACATCGCGGTGATGGTGTTCGGCGGCTTTGGGCCTTTCATTGTGACGTGGCTCATCAACACCACCGGCTCGCCGCTCGCGCCGACTTATTCCGTGATGGGCGGCCTGGCGCTGTCGATCGTCGCGGTGGCCTGCATTCCGGGTAAGCGCCACGCGGATCTCGACGCGCAGCGCAAACCGGCTTGAACGGCGGTTCGGATCGAACCAGGCGTTACGCCTGCTGCGGGACCTGCAGTGAGACCTCATTGCCACTTCGAATCGACGCGTTTTCCGCGTTCTTCCCCGCAGCCGGCGTCTTCGTTCAACTGCGCGCCTGCATCAACGGCGGCCGCCTGTCGAACCACGGGCGCGCCATTTCGAGCTGAGCGGCCAGACGTAAAAGCATGGCTTCGCCACCTTCGCGCGCGGCAAACTGCACGCCGACCGGCAGCCCGCGCGCATTCCAGTAGAGCGGCACCGACATCGCCGGCTGGCCACTCAGATTGAACAGTTCGGTGCAACCGGCCCACGTAAATGCCTTGTTGGAGGCTTCCGTCAGCACCTTCTTCATCAGCGCTTCGAGCGGCATCGCGGTGACGGCGCGCATCTGCATGCGCTCCGCGGCGGTGGGCTGCATCTCGCCGATCTTGATCGGCGGCGCGGCCAGGGTGGCGCACAGAATCACGTCGTAGCGATTCAGCAGGTCGCTGAGCCGTTCGGTGATGCGACGCTGTTCTTCGAGCGCGGCGGGCAGCCCGCGTTCGCCGAGTTTGCGGCCCACGTGCGCCATGGCCCACGTCGAAATTTCGAATTCGGCGCGCAGCGGTTTGCGGCCGCTGATCCGCTCGGCATTCAGCACGAGATCTTCCGCGGTGACGGACCAGAGCGTGAGGAACGCATGGCGAACCGCCGCGAAGTCGATGCCGAGCGACACCGGTTCGATGTTGTGGCCGAGCGAGCTGGCGAGTTGCGCGGCGTCTTCGAGCGACGCGCGCGAGTCGGCGGACAGCGAGGGCGCCAGCATCGGCTCGGTGACGTATGCGATGTTTAGCGGCTTGCACGGCTCGCGGCTCGCGCTCAGAAACGTGCCCGGCGCGCCCAGCGGTCTGTCCGCATTGCCCGCGAGCAGATCGAGCAGCAACGCGCTGTCGCGCACGCTGCGCGACACCGCATGATCGACGCCGAGTTCACCGGCAGCCGCTGCCGCTGTCGCGCGCGGCACACGTCCGCGGGAAGGTTTGAGGCCGAAGAGTCCGCAGCACGACGCCGGAATGCGGATCGAGCCGCCGCCGTCCGACGCATGCGCGAGCGGCACGATGCCGGCTGCCACCGCCGCCGCCGCGCCACCGCTGGAGCCGCCCGGCGTATGGTCGAGATTCCACGGGTTACGGCACGCGCCGAACAGTTCGGGCTCCGTATAAGGCATCTGGCCGAGCTCGGACGTGCTGGTCTTGGCGAAGATGTTGAGCCCGGCCGCTTTCGCGAGCGCGACCACGGGCGCGTCCTCGGCAGGAATGAAATGGCGGTAATGGCGGCTGCCCATCGCCATGCGCAGGCCGGCGACCGGTGCGCCGAGATCCTTGATCAGATACGGCACGCCCGCCAGCGCGGTCTGCGCGCTGACGCTATCCGCATGGCTCGCGCCGTTCGCCCGGCTTGCGTCGTCGCGTGAAGCACGCTGCCGGGCTGCATCGTAGTCCTTCAGGACAATCGCGTTGATCGCGGGATTGACGGCTTCGGTGCGTGAGATCGCGATGTCGAGCAACTCGCGCGCGCTCGCCTCGCGCTTGCGTATCAGTTCGGCGAGGCCGGTGGCGTCATGGGCGAGATAGTCTGATTGCACGACGATGAGCCCTCGCTATCGAATGTCGGGTCGGCGGGTTGTCCATGCGCGCGATCGGCCATTCTGCCGGAGAAGACGTCGCCCGGACGGATCGCTATCCATGGAAGAAGACGGCATGCCGCTGACATGCCGTTTTTGACAGAGTAACTGAGTTATGCGCGCGAGTTATTGACGCAAACAAAAAGCGCCAACAAAAAAGACCCGTTGACGCGCGCGGACAGGCCGCGCGAACGGCGGCGCAAAGAGGCGCAAAGAGGCGCGCCAATGAGAAGGGCAAGTTACAGACGCTCGCCGAGGAAGGTCAGCGTGCGGCCATGCGCCAGCGCGGCGGCGCGCTGGTTGTACGACGCGCGGTCCGAGCAGTTGAAGCCGTGATCGGCGTTCGGGTAGATGTTGAATTCGGCGTCGGTGCGGCCGGCGAAACGTTCCTGAATCTGACCGACCGCCGACAATGGGATATGCGCGTCGAGTTCGCCGTAGTGAAACTGCATCGGCACCTTGATCTTCGCGGCTTCCTCCAGCTGATTCTGGATGCCGCCGCCGTAGTAGGCAACGGCTGCGTCGAGCGTGCCTTGCGCCGCGGCGAGATACGCGAGCCGGCCGCCGAAGCAGTAGCCGATCGCCGCGATCTTGCCGGTCACTTCCGGCATGGCGCGCAACGCGGCGGCGGCGGCGCCGATATCGGCCACGGCCTGATCGACGTTGGTCTTCTGCATCAGCTCGATGCCCTTCTCGCGATCGGCGCCGTCATACGTCAATTCCACGCGCGGCTGCACGCGCCAGAACACGTCCGGTGCGAGCGCGACGTAGCCGTCTTGCGCATACTGATCCGCGACCGAACGGATATGGCTGTTCACGCCGAAGATTTCCTGAATGATGATGACGGCCGGTCCCTTGCCGCCTTTGGGCAGCGCCAGGTAGCCGCCGAAACTGTCGTTACCGGCGGGGATGTCGATCCATCGGGAAGTGATGCTCATGTTGCTCTCCATTGACTCGCGCGGCTGGGCGAGGTCGGTCTGAATGAATGCCAGAGGCCTGGATACCTGAAGCGGGGCGGTCAGTTTGCCATCAAAAGAAACGCGCTGCAGAGCGGTCCCATGTGGCGGAAATCTCGTAAGGCGATTGAAACGTTCTCGATAATTCATTTCTCCGGCATGTAGCGCGTCGGTACAGTCCAACGTATCGGCTCGCCTGTTGCGGCGAGCGCATGGCCGGAAGAGGAATCCATCATGAGTGAAGTCAATTTTGTGACGCCGTTCGCGGAGCGTTTCGCGTTGCGCGTGCCCGTCGTGCAGGCGCCGATGGCGGGCGGCGCGACGACGCCGGCAATGGTCGCCGCGGTATCGAACGCGGGCGGCCTCGGTTTTCTGGCGGGCGCGGCGCTCTCACCCGAGAAGATCGCGAGCGAAGTGGCGGCGATCCGCGCGCTGACGGATCGGCCGTTCGGGGTGAATCTGTTCGTGCTCGCACCGGCCGCGCCGGACGATACAACGGTGCGTACCGCGCTCGAAGCCATCGACCCGCTGCGCAAGGATCTCGGCTTACCGCCGGGTGCCCCGCTCGCTCGCTACGCGCCGGATTTCCGCGCGCAACTGGACATGCTGATCGAACTGCGGGTGCCGCTGGCGAGCTTCACGTTCGGCTTGCTCTCCGCCGCCGACGTCGCCCGCCTGCATGCCAACGGTCTATATGTAATAGGCACCGCGACGCATGTCGCCGAAGGATTGGCGTGGCGCGACGCAGGCGCCGATGCAATTGCCGCGCAAGGCGCGGAAGCGGGCGCGCATCGCGGCACGTTTATCGGCGCGTTCGAAGACGCATTGATCGGCACGATGGCGCTGGTGCCGCAACTCGTCGACGCGACCGGGCTGCCGGTGCTCGCCGCCGGCGGCATCATGGATGGACGCGGCATCGTCGCCGCGCTCGCACTCGGCGCGCAAGCCGCGGTGATGGGCACCGCGTTTCTCACCTGTCACGAAAGCGCGATACCGCAGGCATGGAAAACCCGCGTGCGGGCCATGTCCGACACATCGACCTCGGTGACGCGCGCGATCACCGGCCGCCATGCGCGCGGCATTCGCAATCCGTTGATGCAGCGTTTGAGCGAGACACCGCGGAAGATCGCACCGTACCCTGTGCAAAATGCGTTGACGCAGGAACTGCGGCAAACCGCGGGCCGCGCCGAAAACGGCGACTATCTGTCGTTGTGGTCAGGCCAGGGTGCACCCTTGGGCCGTGCGCGCCGCGAAGGTCTCGGTGCCGCCGAACTGATGAGCCAACTCGAACACGAGTGGCGTGAGGCATCGGCGCGTATCGCCGGGCGCGAACGCTGATTCCGCATGATTCGGACGTCATCCGGGCGCGCCTCGCATCAGTTGCGGCGCGCCTGTTTTTTAGGCAAAAAGTCTATTCGGATGATTAACGGTTTAACACGCTAAAACCTTTAGGCCCTGCTGTCAGACGCCGACCTCACATAGCGGAAACCCGCATGGGCTGGTGCTTTCGGGTCAGTCTCTCCAGCCGGATTCGGCGCCTGTTGGATAAACGCTATTAGTGTTCATCCCACTTCCTCAAAAAAGTCCCACAAATTAATTTGATAGCCTACACTTGCGCGCAAGTACGGTTTGCCGCCTGCCACAAACAGTCCGGCAATCCTGCTGGCCAAGTGCATGAACGATGCAACCGGCGTGGTCGTCCACGGGACTGAGCGACACGTGTTGGGGAAGCGGGGGCACAGGGCGATTACGTTGTTTTTGGGACCGAAACTGGAGACTTACATGAACATCAAGATTCAAAAGCTGTTGCCGATCAGCGCTGCGGCGATGCTGTTCGCGACGTTGGCAACAACGGCTGCAGCCGACACGGTCGTCAAGATCGGTCACGTTGCACCGCTGACTGGCGGTATCGCTCACCTGGGTAAAGACAACGAAAACGGCGCGCGCCTGGCAGTTGAAGAAATCAACGCCAAGGGCCTGACGATCGGTGGTCAGAAAGTCACGCTGCAACTCGACGCGCAAGACGACGCAGCCGACCCGCGCACGGCAACTCAAGTCGCGCAGAAGCTGGTCGACGACAAGGTCGTCGCAGTGGTTGGCCACTTGAACTCGGGCACGTCGATTCCGGCTTCGAAGATCTATAGCGACGCTGGCGTCGTGCAGATCTCGCCGTCGGCAACGAACCCGGCCTACACGCAGCAAGGTTTCAAGACGACGTACCGCGTCGTGGCGACGGATGCGCAACAAGGTCCGGCACTGGCCAACTACGCAGCGAAGGGTCTGAAAGTGAAGAGCGTCGCGATCGTCGACGACTCGACCGCTTACGGCCAGGGTCTGGCAAACGAATTCGAAAAGACGGCGAAATCGCTGGGCCTGAACGTGATGTCGCATGACGCGACGAACGACAAGGCTGTCGACTTCCGCGCGATTCTGACGAAGATCAAGGGCGAAAACCCGGACGCGATCATGTACGGCGGCATGGACGCCACCGGCGGCCCGTTCGCCAAGCAAGCCAAGCAGCTCGGCCTGCGCGCGAAGGTGCTGGCAGGCGACGGCGTGTGTACCGACAAGCTGTCGGACCTGGCCGGCGACGCAACCGACAACATCGTCTGCTCGGAAGCCGGTATGGCGCTCGAGAAGATGGCTGGCGGCGCAGCGTTCCTCGCCAAGTATCAAAAGCGTTTCGGCCAGCCGATCCAGATCTACGCTCCGTTCACGTATGACGCTGTGTACATCATCGTCGACGCTATGAAGCGTGCCAACTCGACCGATCCGGCGAAGATCCTGGCAGCCATGCCGGCGACCGACTACAAGGGTGTGATCGGCGAAACCACGTTCGACTCGAAGGGCGACCTTCAACACGGCGTGATCTCGCTGTACAACTACAAGGCAGGCAAGAAGACGCTGCTCGACGTCGTGAAGATGTAAAAATCGCGTGAGCGAAGGCAGCTCGGTCTGCCTTCGGTTGCATGATAAAAAAGGCACGCGCGCCGCGAGGTTCGCGTGCCTTTTGTTTTGCCGGTTCTTTTGCCGCTCTTTTCTGCGGATCCGCACTGGATGGAGAACATGCCGTGACCACTGTGACCCGTTCGTTCGACGACGCATGGCGCCGCTGGATTGCCGAGAATCTGCTGCTCGACGCACCGCCCTCGGCGCTGCATGGCGCGCTGGTCGGCCACGGTTTCGAAGCGAACGAAGCCGCGCGGGAAATCGAAGCGGCACTCGCGAGTCCTTACTTTCACGGTGCAACGCGCTTGCGCAATCGTTTGCGTAAGCGTGAATGGATATTGTCGGTGTACAGCGAGTTGAACCGCATGCGCCCGCAGAGCGGCGTAATCGAACGGCGCGAACGCTTATCGCGCGACGGGTTCTTTGAGCAGTACTACTGTCAGAATCGTCCGGTCATCATCACCGGCGCCTTCGATTTCTGGCCCGCGCGTTCGCGGTGGAATTGGGACTATCTCCGCGAGCGCTGCGGCGATTGCGAAGTGGAAGTGCAGTTCGGCCGCGAGTCGGATGCGAATTACGAAATTAATCAGCCCAAGCTCAGGCGCATGATGCGTTTTGCCGATTATGTCGATCTCGCCGAGCAAAGCGGGCCGACAAACGATTTCTATATGACCGCCAATAACACCTCGCACAATCGCGCGGCGCTTGCGGCGTTATGGTCCGATGTGCCGCCCATCGACGAATATCTCGACGCCGCATCGCCCGACACCGGTTTCTTCTGGATGGGACCGGCTGGCACAAAGACGCCGTTTCATCATGATCTGACCAACAATTTCATGGCGCAGGTGATCGGCCGCAAACAGATCACTCTCGTGCCGCTATCCGACACGCCGCATATGGCGAACCATCTGCATTGCTATTCGCAAGTGGATGGCGGGGCGATCGATTACGACAGTTTCCCATCGATGCGGCAAGCGCAATTGATCGAATGCACGCTCGCGCCAGGCGAGTTGCTGTTTCTGCCGATCGGCTGGTGGCATTACGTGGAAGGACTCGACGCATCGGTGACGATGACGTTCACCAATTTTCTCCGCGGTAACGACTTCTCGCGTCGCTACGATACGTATCACGAACTATGACGTGCGGGTGAATCGCGCGCCGCTGGCTGAAGCGGCGCGGCTGGAGGCCGGTGCGGGTGACGGGAGGCGCGGATAAAAAAACAGCGAGCCGGTTGCCCGGCTCGCCGCCCCCCTTCGGCGCTTGTTTTTCGGCGCCGTTATTTGCTGTCGTTATGCTGGTTCGTCACTTCTTTGTCGTCAGCGTGCCGAGACCGCCGAGCAAGCCGCCGCCGGTCGTGCCGCCGGCGGACGTCGCCGTGCCGCTCAAGGCGCCGGTGACGGCGGTCAACAGACCGGTGATCGGTGCCAGCGGGTTGCTTGCGCCGCCGTTGCCCGATCCCGCGGCCGAGCCCAGCGCGCCGGTCAGCGACGACACGGCCGAGGTTACCGGCGCGAGCGGATTGCCGCCGCTGTTCGTCGCGCCGCTCAATGCACCGGTGACCGAACTCACGACGCCGGTAAGCGGCGCAAGCGGACTGCCCGAGCCCGTGCCCGTGCCGCCGAGACTGCCGGTCAAGCTGCTGACGACATTGGTCAAGGGCGCGAGCGGGCCGCCGGCGCCGCTGCCGCCCGTCAGGCCGCCGCTCAGGGTGCCGGGCAGCGCGGTGAGGATGCTGGCGAGCGGTGCGAGCGGCGAGCCCGTGCCGGCGCCGCTGCCCGGATTCAGAATGCCCGTGATGCCGCCGAGCGGATTGCCGCTGCCGCTCCCGCCCGCCGTCAGCAGGCCGCCAGCCGAGGTGACCGTGTCGCCGAGATTGCTGACGACGTTGCCGAGGTTCTGGCCGATCGGATTGCCCGTCGCGGAACTGAGCTTGCCGCCGGCGGTGTCGAGGCCGTGACCGATGGTCGAGAGCAGGCCGTTCAGCGGTGAACCGAGACCGGTCGTGTCGCCGACGGTCTGGGTCGTCTGCGCGAGCGTGCTCGTGATCGGCGTGATCGCCGTGGAAACGGTCTGCGTGACTTGCTGGATCGGGCCGTTCGTCAACTGCGAGCCGAGTTGGTTGCCGAGGCCGCTCACCGCGTTGCCGACCGTCGAGACCGTGCTGCCGAGCGGCGTGGTCAACGGGCTCAGCGGCGCGGTGGGTCCGCTGCCGAGGCTCGTGACGAGCTGGCCGGCGCTATTGACGGCCTGGCCCGCGTCGTGGATCAAGTTGCTGCTGCTGGCGAGCGTCGTGCCGAGCGGATCGGTGGAATTGCCAAGCTGGCCGAGGCCGCTCGCCACGCCTGTGCCGACGGCGGTCACGCCGTTGCCGAGATTCGACACGACGTTGCCGAGCGCCGTGGTGGTTGCTGGATTCGCGCCGGGAATCGGCGTAAGACCGATCTGGCTGCCGATGGCGGAGACGGTTTGGCCAGCGGCGGTGACCACGTTGCCGGTGTTTTGCACGACGACGCCGACGGGGTTGGCGCTGGTGGGTGTTGGCGTCGGAGTTGGAGTTGGAGTCGGCGTCGGCGTCGGCGTCGGCGTCGGGGTTGGTGTCGGCGTCGGCGTCGGCGTACCGCCGCCCGAACCCGATCCGCTTCCCGCGCCGCCCGGCACGCCCGGCCTGTTCAACGTGCTTCCGCATCCCGTCAGGATGATCATCGACGTGACGCACATGGCGATCGCCGTCAGCTTGAATTTGCGATTCATGGTCTGCTCCCCCGTAGTTTGAACACTGCGGAGAGCTAACTGCAAGGCCTATGCCATTTTTATTCGCACGTCCGTCGCGTGAAATAAACGTATATAAATCATGACGTTGGAGGTGCGCAAGACACCCCGGGGCGGACTCCGTTCCACCGACGTGTCCCGGAACACAGCCGTGGGCGATGGCCGCGTAACGTAACGCGAGGCGCGCCCGCTTCGTATGACGCCGTGCGCGCCGACTCAGCCGCGGCGCGCTTGCGCGTCAGATCTTCAAACGCCGCAGCACCTTCGGGCCAGCGAGTGCGATCAAGGCGCAACAGAGGGCGACCACTGAGAGCCCGATCGGCAAACTGCTCACCTGCGTCACGGCGCCGATGATCACCGGACCGAGCAGCAGCCCGAAGTACGCCAGTCCGGCAACGTGCGCGAGTCCTTCAGCCGCGTGAATGCCTTTGACGCTTGCCGCCGCGGCGAACAGCACCGGCATCATGTTCGCGAGACCGAGCCCCATCAGCGAGAAACCGATCAGCGCCGCAACCGGATTCGGCAGCAGCAGCGCTCCGACCATGCCGACGCAGGCGAGCGCCGCGCTTGCCATCACCAGTTGCGGCGCGCCGAAGCGGGCGCGCACCGCGTCGCCGGCGAACCGCGCGGCCGCCATGCCGCCCGAAAACGCCGCGTAGGCCGCACTCGCGAGCGCGGGCGTGGCCAGTACGACATCGCGCATATAGACGGTGGCCCAGTCGTACATCGCGCCTTCCGCAATCAGCGCGACCAGCGCCATCGCGCCCAGGGCCCACAACGCCGGCGAGCGCCAGCGGTTGGCGCGCGGCGTGGCGGAGTCGGGATGGTCGGCGTGCGGCACGTGCGGCAGCACCGAAGGACAGGCGGCAATCAGAACGAATGCGCTGACCGTCGCGGCTAGCGCAAGATGGACGGCGGGCGCCATGCCGCGCGACAGCAGCGCGCCGCCCACCGCCGCACCGGCCATCCCGCCGACACTGAACATGCCGTGCAGCGACGACATGATCGGCTTGCCGAGCGCTTTTTCGACGGCGCTGGCTTCGGCGTTCATCGCGACATCGAGGGTGGCCAGGCCCGCGCCGAAGGTGGCCAGCACGACCAGCAGCAGCCAGTAAGACGGTACGACCAGAATCAGCGCCGCGCACACCGCCATCACGAGGCCGCCGGCGAGGCAGGCGCGGCGCGTGCCGACTCGCGCGATCCACGAAGCGTTGGCCGCCATCGCGCCGATCGAGCCGCCGGCCACGGCCAGCAGCGCAAACGACAGCATTGCCGCGTTGAGATGGAAGCGGTCGCGCACCGTCGGCACATGCACTCCCCACGACGCGTACATCATGCCGGCGATGAAGAACACCGCCATCGTGGCGATACGGGCGCGCTGCCGCGCGGTATCGGACAGGTCGCGGTGAGCGGCGGGCAGGGCGGTGACTTCGGAAGAGCGGTCTGACACGGAACTCTCGAGGAGGGACGCGCAAGAAAGCGCGCTGAAAGCGAAATTCCGATTCTAACGAAGCGGGCTGTTTTATGCTGGAAGGTGGAATTCGCCTATGCGCGGGTCGTTCGGTTTGGCGCGAGGCTCCGCGGCTTGGTTTGGCTGGACTGCACTGGGCTGCGCTGGGTTTGGTTGGGTTCGGCCCGCAGTGGCATGGCATGGTGCGGTTCGAGTTAGCCCCGCCCTTGGGCTCCACGGCATGGGCGCGACCCGTGCCGTGCGGTTCACGTGCCGCCTGTCGTGATTCGCCACTGATCTATCAAGGAACGCACACTTGAACATTCCCGCTCACGCTCCGCTGCATCTGCTGCACACGGCCGCCGTCGGTACGCTCGCCACGCACGCGCGCCAGCCGGAAGGCTATCCTTATCCGACCGTGCTGCCGTTCGCACCTGACCCGCGACATCGTCCCACCATCCTGGTGAGCCGGCTCGCCGAGCATACCCATAACCTGCACGCCGACCCGCGCGCCGGCTTTCTCGCAGTCGACGCCCCCGACGGCGACGTCCTGAGCGCGCCACGCGTCACGCTGCTGGGCGCCTTCGAACCGGTCGACTCGACGCCCGAGGTCGTGCAGCGCTATCTGCGCTATCACCCGGAGGCAGAGCGTTATCTGGTGCTCGGCGATTTTACGTTTTGGACAATGCGGCTCGAAAGGCTGCGTTATATCGGCGGCTTCGGCGCAATGGGATGGCTCGACGGCGCTGAACTCGATCCATTGCCGCCGCTCGCTTTCGATGAAGAGAACACGCTCATCGCGCAATCGCCCAGTCACGCCGGCCGCGCGGCAGGATTTCAAATTCTTGGCGTCGACCGATATGGCGCGGACCTGAAAATGAATGGGGCACGAAGCCGTTTTGCCTTCGACGACGCGAAACTCGATACCGCAAGCTTGCGCGCGTCGCTCGAAGATTGCATCCAACGCTACGCTAATTAGGCTTTTACCGATGCTTTGGGGAAAACACTCATCCGTATTAAACGCACGGAACGCCGTGTAGCAATATGTTACGACCTTGTCTGCGTAAGCTTTCATGGCATGAAATGTTGGCCTCGAACGGCGCACTTAATTTTCATTTCGTGATAGTTAATTCCATCATTGCCGATGCCCTCTGTATTTTCAGCAAAATCCGAAATTAGCTATTTGAAAGGGACTGGTGTGACATGGGGGCGCAGCGAAATTTTTTGAAACGAATTCGGATTAATTCCGCGCACGCGCTTTTGTAATCTTTCTATTTTGTGTTAATCTCGCAAACAAATTCCGAGGCATGATCCACCTTCAAAGGGCAAGCTGGCTTAAGACTGGCAGTCATTTATCCAAACCACAAGGGAACCTATGTCTTCCTACAAGGAACTACTCGCTCAGCGCGAGAAGCTCGAAAAGCAGATCGAAGAAGCGAAGTCGCGCGAATACGCGGAAGTGTTGAATGAGATCAAGCAGAAAATGGCCGACTACGGCATTTCTCTGACCGAACTCGGCGGCGGTCGTGCCGCCAAGGGTGCCAAAGCCGCTCGTCCGCGCGCCGGTGTCGCACCGAAGTACCGCGACCCGGAAAGCGGCAGCACGTGGTCCGGCCGTGGTAAGCCGCCGCGCTGGATCGCAGGCCTCGATCGCGAGAAGTTTCTCATCGAGAAGTAAATGCATCGCCCTGCGGGTAATGCAGCCGGTCGTTAGTTAATACGAATAAGTTCAATCAGATGCGGCCATAGCGTCTGACGTCGTAAGAGAGAACCGCGTACCGTCGAGGGCGCGGTTTTTTTTATTGCCGCGACAAAATGCCTTTTTTGTCGCATGGGTTCCAGGAAGCTTGAACGCGAATGCTTTTCGTTTAGATAAGCGGCTGATTTAAAAGGAATTTTTTGGGTGTCTCCGACGCGTTTCGGGACGCGCCGGGTAGAATACTCGGATTGAACTTTTTCAGTCCACTTCTACCATGCCTGCCGCCGCCGCTGCACAGTCCGCCGAAAAACATCGCATTGCGCGCAAAAGTACTTTTGTCAGTATTGCGCTTAATGCGGTGTTGATGACGCTGCAAATCGTCATTGGCGTGTTCGCTCACTCCCAGGCACTGGTCGCCGACGGTGTGCATTCCCTTGCCGATCTGGTTTCCGATTTTGTGGTGCTGATCGCCAATCGGCACAGCGGGGCGAAGCCCGACGCAGATCACAATTACGGGCATAGCCGCTATGAAACCGTGGCGTCGTTATTTCTGGGCGCGCTGCTGATCGCAGTGGGCGTCGGTATGTTGTGGCGGGCCGGAACGCGGCTCGCCGACTTGCAGAACATCCCGCCCGTGCATATGAGTGCGCTCGTGGTCGCGGTGCTGGTTCTGGTTTCCAAAGAGAGTCTGTTTCGCTACATGCTGCGCGAAGCGCAACGTGTGCGTTCGGCCATGCTGATCGCCAACGCCTGGCATGCGCGCTCTGATGCGGCGTCGTCGCTGGTGGTCGCGATCGGTATCGTCGGCAGCCTCGCCGGTGTGCGGCTGCTCGATCCGATTGCAGCGGCGATTGTCGGTTTCATGGTGGCGCGCATGGGGTGGACGTTCGGCTGGGACGCGCTACAGGACCTCTCCGACCGCGCGCTCGACGACGCCGCCACGGCGGACATGCGCGCGTTGCTGCTCTCGACACCCGGCGTGCGCGACGTGCACGAGTTGCGCACGCGCAAGATGGGCGACTTCGCGCTCGTCGACGCGCACATTCTGGTCGATCCGCTGATCTCGGTATCGGAGGGGCACTACATTGCCGAGGCGGCGCGCCTGCGCGTGCTGACGGATAGCCGTGTGCTCGACGCATTGATTCATGTCGATCCGGAGAACGATGCGGTCGCGCACCCGCCCGTCGACCTACCTACCCGCGAACGAGTGACCGCGGAGGTGGGCGCCGCACTGGCACCGCTCGGCATGAAAGCGGCGGCGGTGAATATCCACTACCTGAGCACGGGACTGGATGTCGAGGTGGTGCTGCCCGAGGCGTCGTCGCGCGTGCTGGATAGCGACAGGCCACGGCTCGGAGGACTTGACCTGGCCGCGCTGAAGGCACGCCTGGGCGCGCGCAGGCTGAACGTGTTGCAGGAACTGGGCGGATCGACGGTCGACACCGCTGCGAAGACCGGCGCGAACCCGGGCGCGGCCGCTGATCGCACGAAGGCTGCGGAGCCGCACAGCGCCACCTGATGGCGGCATCGCGCGAGCATGCTGCTGCCCGGCGTTCGGCGTTCGGCGTGTGTCGAACGGTCAGCGGTTCACAGCGGCAACTGCGTATCGAATTTGATTTCGCGCAGCACGACGCTCGTGCGAACCTGCGCGACGGCGGGAATCTTGAAGATGCGTTCGTGCAGGAAGGTGTCGTACGCCTTGATGTCCGGCGCGACGATCTTGAGGATGTAATCGGACTCGCCGGTCGTGCTGTAGCACTCGGTGACTTCCGGGCAGGTGGCGATTTCCCGCTCGAACTGTTCGACGCCACCTTCGGTGTGGCGCGTGAGGTGAATATGCGCAAGCGCGCAGACGTGCAGCCCGAGCTTTTCCCGATCCAGCAGGGCGGTGTAGCGCTGGATCACTCCCGATTGCTCCATGTCCTTGATGCGCCGCCAGCATGGCGTGCTCGACAGGCCGACCTGATCGGAAATCTCTTGCACCGAGCGGCGTGCGTCGAGCTGCAGTAGGCGCAGGATTTTTTGAGAGAACGTATCGAGTGTCAACTGCGCCTCCGTTTGCGTCGCCGTATCAACGCATGGTAGAGGGGGCGAAAACGAAACGCAATGTAAAACGGCCTCGACGAGGGAGATTACCTAATTTGCCGGTTCCTCGGTGGTGTTTTGTCCTGTGCCGTCCCCATCTTTAGCGACCGCCAGCGTGATCGCCTGACTTGCTCGCAGATCCTTCAACATGTTGCAGAAAAGCGCGCCCTGTTCGATCGCGTCGTCGAGCGCGACATGGGTATGCGGATGTTCGTCGAACCAGTGCTTCGGAAAGCGCGGCTTGATGTTCTTGCGATACGGCAAGCCGGTCATGGCAAAGGCCAGCGTCTTGATGTCGAGCGCCGACCAGGAAAACGGACAGCGGCCGACGAACCGCATCATGTACCAGAACATGTAAGTGAAGTCGAAGCCGGCCGGCATCGCCACGAACACCGGCTTGCCCGGCAATGCCTCGACCCAGTCGACATATGCGGTCAAAGCGGCCACGGGCGTTTGCAAATCCTTGCGGCACGCTTCCCATGCTTCGGGCTGCGTCTTCCACCATGCTTCCTGCACCGGATGCGGCTTGGCCTCGTCGAGCAGTTCGAGATTCGCCGAGAAGGTTGCGATCAGGCGCTTGTCTTCGGTATAGGCGGCGGAGGCAAAACTGAGCATGGAATGCGGGCCGGGAATCGGGCCGTCCGCTTCGACATCGGTGCTCACGTAGATTTCGCTGCTCATGCCTCGACTCCATCGGCGACGTACGGATTGGTGCGGCGTTCGGCGCCGAACGTGGAAGTGGGACCGTGGCCTGGAACGAAAGTGACGTCGTCGCCGAGCGGCCAGAGTTTTTCGCGGATCGAGCGCACGAGATCCGCGTGGTTGCCGCGCGGAAAATCGGTGCGTCCAATCGAGCCGGCGAACAGCACGTCGCCCACCAGCGCGAGCCGGTGCGCGCGGCTGAAGAACACCACGTGGCCTGGCGTGTGGCCCGGACAGTGATAGACCTCGAGGATTTCGTCGCCGAATTGCACGGTCTCGCCGTTCTGCAACCAGCGGTCCGGTTCGAACGCCTGGGCGGCGGGAAAGCCGAAGCGCGTGCTTTGATCCGGCAACTTGTCGAGCCAGAAGCGTTCGTCAGGGTGTGGGCCTTCGATCGGTACGCCGTAGTGCGCGGCCAGCGTTTTCGCGCCCGCGCAGTGGTCGATGTGGCCGTGGGTGAGCAAGACCTTTTCGACCGTGACGTTCTGCCGCGCGACTTCGCCCTGGATGATGTCGAGGTCGCCGCCCGGGTCGACGACAGCCGCGTGTCCGGTCGCCTCGCAAACGAGCAGCGAGCTGTTCTGCTGGAACGGCGTGACGGGGATCAAGGTGACTTTCATGGATGACGGCGCCGCTGGAAAAGCGTTGATTGTACCGGCCTCTCGCCCACCCTCGCCGAGCCGCTGAAGCCCCGGCGCAGCGGGCTTCCGGCTGCTCATTTTTGCAGCGAGAGTGAAAATTCATCAAGGTTTTCAATCGCTTGTCATCCCGAAATTCTGTTTTAGGTATAATGGACCCCATGCACAGAGAATTGTGCTGCCACAGGGCGATGCGTCCCCATCAAAAATGGGCACGCGGATCGCCACTCAAGTATGGGCTGTCGCAGTTATGGGCGGCCATCAAGTATCGATGCATTCGATGCACACGTCTTGCCCAGCCAGGTGCCACGCGCCTGCTACGGACTTAACTGCCGTGACGCTGGGTGGGGCCTACGCCGCCGTTCCTGCGCGCTGAGCTTCGCGCGCAAGAACGTGTTTGCCACGTTCGATGGCGGCATGTGGGGTCTGGTCAGGCTGCCGGGGACAGGTTGCGCCAGACGTGAAAATTAACCGTGCGGTAGCGGCTGAGTGAGCCGCATCCGGGCTTTGACGTACTGCGCTCAACTGCGCGGCGCGTTGTCGTCCATTGCCGCCGGAGTCGCAGGCAACACGCCCAACATTCGCGTGATGCGGCTCGACAATGTGATTGCACGTCTTATGAAAACTCGGTTATCCCGTGGTCTGGGGACTCTTTTTGCCTTTTTTGTGCTGGCGGGTTGCGCCACGCCTCCGGGCGCCGGCAACACGTCGGATAGCGGCGTGCCGCAGAGCACCAAAAATACGCAGGCGGGTTCCTTCGGACCGCAAGCTTTCGGTAGCGCGCCGGCCTCCGGCGTGTCCGCCCAAGGCTCGTCGCTGGCCGATGCAAAGCCCCTCACCGATGATGGCTCCGGCATTTCGGACTTTCATCAGACCGGCCGCGCGTCGTGGTACGGCCGTGGCTTCCATGGCCGCCGTACCGCCAATGGCGAACGCTACGACATGCACGCGCTGACCGCTGCGCATCGTACGTTGCCGCTGGGCTCCTATGTGCGCGTGACCAATCCGGCTACGTCGCGCTCGGTCGTCGTGCGTATCAACGACCGCGGCCCGTATGCGCGTGGCCGCGTGATCGATCTGTCCATGGCCGCCGCCGCCGTGCTCGAGATGCGCCACGCCGGCACGGCGCGCGTCCAGATCGAAGGTCTGACGCAGCAGGAAGCCCGTGCTGCGCGCGACGAAATGCTGGCGTCGAACTCGGATTCGACCGCCCAGAAATGATGTAGCGGCGGGCGTGCTTCAGGCGCGCTCTACATAGCGCCGTGCAGCATGACGGCCGCTCGTATCACGTTCGCAGAAAAATGAAGGGCCGCATCGTGCGGCCCTTATTGTTTGCCCGCTGGCTTTATTCTTCGTCTTTCTTCAGCGCCAGCGCGCGCGCGTACAGCGCGTTGCGCGACGCCCCGGTGATGGCCGCCGCCACCTTGGCCGCGCTGCTCACTGTTAACTCTTCCAGCAGAATCCCAAGCAGCGCGTCGTGATCATGTTCGCCAGCCGCTTCCGGTTGCGCGCCTTCCACCACCAGCACGAATTCGCCGCGTTGCCGGTTCGGATCGGCGGCGAGCCACGTTGGCCCTTCGGCCAGGGTGCCGCGGTGCAGCGCTTCGTGTAACTTCGTCAATTCCCGTGCGATGAGCAGCTTGCGCTCGCCGCCGAATGCGTCGGCCAGTGCCTGCACGGTTTCGACTATCCGGTGCGGCGCTTCGTAGAACACCATCGCGTGAGGGTGGTTCGCGAGCGACTGCAACGTCGCGGCGCGCGCCTTCGCCTTCGGCGGCAGGAAGCCGAGGAACGAGAACGTCGCGACCCAGTCGCCGGCCGCGCTCAACGCGGTCGCGAGGGCGCTTGCGCCGGGCAGCGGTATGACGGGAAAGCCGGCTTCACGGACCGCGTCGACGAGTTTCGCGCCCGGGTCCGAGATGCCCGGCGTGCCCGCATCGGAGACGTAGGCCACACGCTCGCCCGCTTGCAGATGCTCGATCAGGCGCAGTGCCGCGGCCCGTTCGTTGTGCTGATGCACCGCGACGAGCGGCTTCGAGATGCCGTAACGCGCGAGCAGTTGGCCCGTGTTGCGGGTGTCTTCAGCGGCGATGCGGTCCACCAGTCCGAGCACATGCAACGCGCGCAGCGTCACGTCGGCAATGTTGCCGATCGGCGTGGCGACCACATACAGCGCGGCAGCCGGGTACTGCTGCCCTTGCGCGAGTTCGGAGAGAGGAGTCATGAGGCAGAAGACGCAAACAGACAGAACGAGGCCGCCATTGTGCCACGCGGGGCCGCGCGAATCGGCTGGCCGCGAGGCCATGCGCGCAGTGGCGACGAGCGGTGCTTCCACGGCGCCGCACAACTTTTCGGGACTCGTCGGGTCCAAACTCGTCGGCGCGGCTTTCGAGGCGCGCGCGCAGGCGTTTTTGCAGCGGCAGCGTTTGCGGTTCGTCGCGCGCAATGTGTCCTGCCGCGGCGGCGAGATCGATCTCGTCATGCGCGAGCGTGACGGCGCGCTGGTGTTCGTCGAAGTGCGCGCGCGTGCGCAGCGCCGGTACGGCGGCGCGGCGGCTAGCATCGGCTGGCAGAAGAGGCGGCGGATCGTGCGTGCCGCGCAGCATTATCTGGCGACCCGTGTCCCGCAATTGCGGGATCAGCCCGCGTGCCGGTTTGACGTGATCGCGTTCGAAGCCGGCCGGCTCGTGTGGCTGCGCGATGCGTTTCGTGCCGACGAAGTCTGACGCCGTGCGCGGCGAACCCGCGTGAGTGCGATAAACTTGCGCTCGCGTGCCGACCGCGGGATAGCGCCGACAACACGGGAAGCAGCGCAATTCGTGACGGTTTTGCCCACATGCACTGCGTTGCCGGTCAGGTTTGTCGGAGCGGCACGACTTCGCATTACGACTTCACAACACGGCCGCGCATTGCGGTCCATTCGCGGTAGAAGATAGAGACTCGATGTCAGTCGAACGCATTCAACAACACTTCCGCGACAGCGCGGCAGTCAAACTCGAAGCCCTCGAAACCCTGTCGATGCCGATTGCCGCTGCGATCGACACGATGTTCGCCGCGCTTGCCAACGGCAATCGGATTCTTGCGTGCGGCAACGGCGGATCGGCGGCCGATGCGCAACACTTCGCCGCCGAGCTGATCGGCCGCTTCGAGCGTGAGCGGCCAGGCTTGCCCGCGATCGCGCTGAGCACCGACACCTCGGTGCTGACCGCCATCGCCAACGACTATTCGTTCGAACAGATTTTCTCGAAGCAGGTCTGGGCACTCGGCCAGCCGGGCGACGTGCTGCTGGCGATTACCACGTCCGGTCATTCCGCCAATGTGCTTGCCGCGATCGAGGCCGCGCACGAGCGTGAAATGATCGTGGTCGCGCTGACCGGCAAAGGCGGCGGGCGCATGCAGGACGTGTTGAGCGATACCGATATCCATGTGTGCGTGCCGTCCGAACGCACCGCGCGTATTCAGGAAGTGCATTTGCTGACCATCCATTGTCTGTGCGACGGCATCGATGCCATGTTGCTGGGCGAAGACTGAGACCGATTCCGAAGGAGAGCTAGTTGATGAGCGTATTCCGCGTCAAGAAGACACTGGTGAGAACCGTGCTGGTGGTTGGGTTCGCGGCGGGGCTGTCCGCAACATTGCAGGGTTGCTTTCTCGCCGTTGCCGGCGCGGCGGGCGGCGGCGCGCTGGTGGCGACCGACCGGCGCACGCTCGGCGCGCAGACCGAAGATCGCGAGTTGCAGGTGAAGGCGCTCTCGCAGATCAGCCAGAACTTGCCCGACAACGCGCACGTCAACGTCACGGTGTTCAATCGCCGCGTGCTGCTGACGGGTGAAGTGGCGGGGGATGTGTCCAGGCAGCGCGCGGAGACTGTCGTGCGTGGCCTGAACAACGTCAGCACGATCGTCAACGAACTGTCGATCATGCCGGCGAGCTCATTCTCGTCGCGCACGAATGACACTTACCTCGAGACGCGTGTGAAGACCGCGCTGATCGCCGAGAAGAACATTTCGGCGAACAATTTCAAGGTCGTGGCCGAGCGTGGCTCGGTGTATCTGATGGGTCTCGTCACCATGGACGAAGGCAATCGGGGCGCGGATGTCGCGAGCCGGGTGCCGGGTGTGGTGCAGGTCGTGAAGGTGTTCCAGTACATTCAGCCGCAGGAAGCCGTGGCGGCGGCAGCGGCAGCGGGGACGGCGCCCGTGGCGGCGTCGCAACCGGACGCGAGCGCGGCGACCGTCGGCGCTATTCCTGATTCGTCGGTGAGTTCGCGGCCGCTGGAGCAGCAGGCGCCCGCGCCGGTCAGCAATTCGAACTCGGTGCATCCGGGTAATCCGAAGGCGACGACGCCATGATGCGAGGTGTTGCGCGCGCAGTGAGCGCGCTGATGCTTGGCGCGCTGGTCAGCGTTGCGGCACCGGCCGCGCGAGCCGCGGATGCGCCACGCGGGCAACGGGTTGCCAACGCGAATGCGTGCATGGGGTGTCACGCGGTGGACCGCAAACTGGTTGGTCCGTCGTTCCAGCAGATCGCCGCGAAGTACAAGGGCGACGCCCAAGCGCCGGTGAAGTTGGGGCGCAAGGTGAAGGAGGGGGGCTCCGGCGTGTGGGGCATGATTCCGATGCCCGCGCATCAATCGATGAGCGACGCGGATATTAGCGCGGTGGTGGATTGGGTGCTCGCAGGTGCGCCGTCCAAATGACATTTTGCTGCCCTTGAGGGCTTGGCAAAATGGAAAATGCCTGTGCTAGAATTGTTTGCACGTTGGGGGGGTAGCTCAGCTGGGAGAGCGTCGCGTTCGCAATGCGAAGGTCGGGAGTTCGATCCTCCTCCTCTCCACCAAACGGTTTCATCAAAGCTCTACAGGTCAAAAAGACTTGTAGAGCTTTTTTGTTTTTGGCCTTCAAACGACCCAACCCCAAGGGACGCAGTCCAAGAGCAAAAACACATCCGCAAACCCCTGAATCATCCGCTCCACCGCGCAACCCCGATCAAGCGCCTTCAACCCCCGCCTGGCTGACGCACCGTCGGTCCCGCAAGCGACGGCGGGACCTCCGCGCAGAATGCGTGTGCTGCGAACCGGGTGAAAGACGCCGATTTCGCCGAACGGCGAGGACGCGCATGCCGCGCGCCTTTAAAAGCAACCCGCCCCGTGTGCGTGCGCCGCCGCTACAGGCGCGGCGCTCAGTCGGAAAAAAGCGCTCAGAACTTATCCCACTCGTCATCCGCACCGGCTGCAACCGCCGCCACGGCTGCCATCGCCGGCACGGCGAGCGGCGCGGCAACCGTCGCACCTACCGGCGCAGGCGTCGCGCGGACGACGCGCCGGACCGGCGCAACAGCCGGCTCGCGTCGCGGCGTCACCTTATGCAACGGAGCAGCTGAAGCAGGCATCGTGGCCGCATCGCTACTCAGAATCTGAAAGAACGCCACCGCCTCATTCAACTGCTGGCCCTGATCTTCCATCGACCGCGAAGCCGCCGCTGCTTCTTCCACCAAGGCGGCATTCTGTTGCGTGACGTTGTCCATCTGCGTGATCGCAAGATTGACTTGCTCGATGCCACGGCTTTGTTCACTCGACGCCGCCGCGATTTCCGACATGATGTCCGTCACCCGCGCCACCGCCTGAGTGACTTCGGCCATCGTCTTGCCGGCTTCGCCCGCGAGCACCGAGCCGTCGCGGATCTTGTCCACGGAGCTGGCGATCAAGTCCTTGATCTCCTTGGCCGCGCTCGACGAACGCTGCGCGAGGCTTCTGACTTCGCTCGCGACCACCGCGAAACCGCGCCCCTGTTCGCCGGCGCGCGCCGCTTCGACGGCTGCGTTCAGCGCAAGAATGTTCGTCTGGAATGCAATGCCTTCGATCATGCCGGTGATGTCCGCGATCTTGGTGGAGCTGTCGCTGATATCGTGCATGGTGCTCACCACCTGGCCGACCACTTCGCTGCCTTTCTGGGCGACCGACGATGCATTCGTCGCCAGCATGCTGCCCTGCTGCGCATTGTCGGCGTTCTGCCTCACGGTGGACGTGAGTTCCTCCATGCTCGACGCCGTTTCCTGCAACGAGGCCGCCTGCTGCTCGGTGCGCTGGCTCAGGTCCATATTGCCCGCGGCGATCTGGCGTGCCGCGCCGGCAATGCTCGTGCTGCTGTCGCGCACGCGGCCGACGATCGCCGTCAGCCGTTCGTTCATTTCGCGCAACGCGCCCAGCAGCTTGCTGGTCTCGTCGCTGCCGCTCACGGTGATGCGCGCGCAGATCGCCTTCCGACACGGTGCGCGCGACGTCGATCGCCTGGCGCAACGGTCCGGTGACCGCGCGCGTAATCACTACGCATGCGCCGATCGCGAGCGCCACCGCGATCAAGCTGATCGCGATCAGCAGATTGCGCTGGTTCTCGTAGTGCGCCGAGTAGTCGTTGATCAGCTGTTCCTGACGTGCGTGCGTGTAGTCGGCATACGCGTTGGTGGCGCGAACCAGCGCGGCGAGCAACGGCCGGCATTCATCGTCCATCTTGACGATCGCCTCGTCGCGTTTGTTGGTCAGCGCGAGATTGACGATGCCGGTGGCGACCGGGCCGTACGCGGCCTCCACCCGATTGATCTCGGCGACGAGACTGCGCGCTTTCTGCGACGTGTCCGTCGCCGTGGCGATCATGTCGTTGAGTTTCTTCAGATCCGTTTGCACATCTTCGTGTGCGCGCAGCACATCGGCTTTCTCCAGGTCCAGGTCCTGAGGTTTGGTCACCAGCACGAGATTGCGCGCGGCGATGGCCCGTCGGTCGACGGCGGTTCGCACCTGCATCGCCATGTCGGCACGCGCGTTGATACCGTGCACGAAGCTGGAGAAACCATCGGTTGAGTCGCTGAGTGCCTTCAGGGAAAGCGTGGAAACCGCGACGACGATAAGAGACAGCATGCCGAAGCCGGCAACGAGTTTGGCCTTGATGGTGAGGTGTTTTAATGTCACGATTTTTCTCCAATAACGAAACGTGAATGCGTTCGCAATGGACTCTCAGGTCCGGACATGGGAGCGTCTGTGTGACCGTCGTGCATTGCGGCGGCCCCGCGCTGTTTACCCATTGATGTCTACGTCGGGCACCTCACTTACCGGGCATCGACGTCGGACACAAAATAGGTATCCCATTTGCGGAATATCGGATCGCGCCGTGGAATACTGAGGGCAACACGGGTATTTCTCTATAAAGGTTGCGTGCAACGACCAGAAAAAGTGAAATTCGGTGCGAAACGAATATATTCAGTCATGGCGTGAAAACATCGCATCACATTTCTGTTTGATATTGCGCACGTGGGGTGCGAGTCATGCAGCCACGTCCAAGAAGCACGTCACCACGCCGAACCGGGCGGCATGAAAACCGGCTGGGGCAATGCCCGGCGATCATGGAGCAGGCATCATGAAGGTTCTTGTATTCGGCGCGACCGGCATGGTGGGACAGGGCGTATTGCGCGAATGCCTGCGCGCGCCCGATGTCGAAGCGGTCCAGACAGTCGGCCGCACGCGCAGCGGTCAACTCGATCCACGGCTCATCGAAGTGATTCAGCCGGACCTGATGGACTATCGCGCGGTCGAAGCATCACTCAAGGGTTTCGATGCGTGCTTCTTCTGCCTGGGTGTGTCGTCGGCGGGGATGCGGGAGGCCGAGTATTCGCGGCTCACCTACGACCTGACGATGACAGCGGCACAGACGCTCGCCCGCCTCAATCCGCAGATGACCTTCGTCTACGTGTCCGGTGCGGGCACCGACAGCACGGAGCAGGGCAGCAGCATGTGGGCACGCGTCAAGGGCAGGACCGAGAACGCGCTGCGGCGGCTGCCGTTCAAGGGTGTCTATCTATTCCGTCCCGGCGTGATCGAACCGCTGAACGGCGCGCGCTCGAAGACCCGCTCGTACCGGCTGTTCTACATGCTGGCAAAGCCCTTCCTGCCGACCCTGCGTGCGCTCCTGCCCAACCGGATTCTGAGCACGGAAGACATAGGGCGCGCGATGCTGGCCGTCGCGCGCCATGGCGCCGACAAAACGGTGCTCGAAACCGCCGACATCCGCGCCCTGAGCCGCTCGGCCCGCGGTCCCGTCCTCGACCTGCACACCGGCTGAATGCAGGCGAACGCGTCCGCCTTCGCCCGGGCCGGCAAAAAACCCGCTTCGTCGCTTATCCGGTGCGCCACCGCGTCTGGTAGGCTACCGGTTGACGGTGCGCGCCAGCCGGGACGCGGCCCTCCTGCTCACGCGCGTTGGTCCGCGCATGCTCGAACAAAAAACCATGGTGACGCGCCGACCGAACATCGTGATTGCGATCAGTATCGTGCTAGCCAGCGCGATACTCGCGATCGCCGTGTGGGTGCTGGCGCAGATGCGCGACGACGCATTGCGGCGCGCCCAGGATTCGGTGTTCAACGTGTCGCTGCTGGTCGAACGCGACGTGTCGCGCAATCTCGAGATCTATGATCTCTCGCTGCGCGCGGTGATCGAGGGGTTGAAACAGCCCGGCGTGCTGGATCTGACGCCGGCGATCCGCCAGATGGTGTTGTTTGACGGCTCGGCAAGCGCGAAATACATGGGTTCGATTCTCGTGACCGACGAGACCGGCAACGTCCGGTTCGACTCACAGGCCTCGCCGCCGCGCCAGATCAATTTGGCCGACCGCGATTACTTCAAGGTGCAGCGGGACTCGCCCAATGTCGGCCTGTTCATCAGTCACCCGTTCGTGCCCAAGGTGACCGGCAAAGACGTCAGCATCGCGCTGAGCCGGCGGATCACGCGGCCGGACGGCAGTTTCGCCGGCGTGGTGGTGGGCACCATGCGCCTCACCTATTTCCACAGTCTGTTCGCCGGCATGCATCTCGGCGCCGGCGGGTCGATGGCGCTGATGTTGAGCGACGGCACGATGCTGATGCGGCGTCCCTACGATCCGAAGATCATCGGGATCAATCTGACTGGCACTGCCAACTACTCACGCTTCACCCAGCAGCCGAGCGGCGACTTCTTCGGCACCGCGGCGATCGACGGCGTCGAGCGCTGGTACGCGTTCCGTCATATCGATATGTATCCGCTGATCCTCGACGTCGCGCTCTCCACGCGCGACATCTTCGTGGAGTGGCGGCGCCGCGCGTGGATTATCGGCACGCTGATCGCCGCGCTCGATGTGACGATCATCGCACTGGCCGTGCTGTTCTCCCAGCAGATGCGGCATCGCCGCGCGGCCGAAGAAGAGTTGCGCGTGCTGGCGCGCACCGACGGGCTGACCGGCCTCTTCAATCGCCGGACCTTCGAGGAAGAGGCCGAAGAAGAGTGGCGCCGCGCGCAACGCAACGCATGGCCGCTGTCGATGCTGCTGATCGACGTCGACAGTTTCAAGGGTTTTAACGACCTGTACGGCCATTCGGCGGGCGACGAAGCGCTTATCGGCGTGGCCCGCTGCATCTCGCAGAGCGTGCGCCGCCCCGGCGACACGGCGGCGCGCTACGGCGGCGAAGAATTTGCCGTGCTGCTGCCCAATACCGACGAAACCGGCGCAATGCATATCGCCGAGAAGATTCGCGCCGCGATTCAGGCGCTGCAGCTTCGGCACGTGGCGAGTTCGCATCACGTGCTGACCGTGAGCATCGGCGTGGCGACCGCGCGAGGCGCGACCTTCGCCACGAACCGCGCCCTCGTGAATGCCGCCGACGAAGCCCTCTATCAAGCCAAAGATGCGGGCCGCAATCGCGCGCTGTGCTATGGTGCGACGACCCGTGCGACGCACAATGCCGCCGTTGCGGCGGGGCAGGACACCAAAGCGAAGAATGCCCTTTGACGCGGACGAAAAAAAACCGCTCACGCCGGGGGGCGTGAGCGGAAAAGTCGGAGAGTTACAACATCGCATGCGCTTACTCATGGGGACGAACGTCATGGGGACGAACGTCATGGGGACGAACGTCATGGGGACGAACGTCATGGGGACCAACGTCATGGGGGTCAACGCAGCAGGCTCAGTCTAAGCGTTCGCGTCCGCCCCACATATCAGACGAATCCCAATAATCGTTGCACCGACTTGCCGCTCGCGCGGCCTTCCGCGATCGGCCCTCCTTGCGCGAAGCATGGTTTACAACATCCTGTCCCGGTTATGCCTGGCATTTCTCGCATCAAGTCGCTGCGCCCGCCGCCGTAAATGAGGTGGGTGGGTCGCCGCGCAACCGAAAAATCGCGAAATGTTTCGCGATGGCGTGGCGGCGCGAGCGTCCCGACGTGACTCGTGAAGGATGGTGAAATGAAGTGGTTCGACCGTATGCCTGTGTTCAGGAAACTGCTGCTGGCGTTTTCCGTTGTGATCGGGTTTTGCGTCGTGATCGGCGTGACTTCGCTGAGTACGCTGTCGTCGATGCACGACATTACGGACACCATCTGCAATAGGCACATGAACGGCCTCTACTGGATGGAGGAGGCGAACCGCCATAAGATCGATTCGGATCTGGCCGCCGCGAACCTCGGCTACGCCGCCGACGACGCCGGCCGTCAAAAGCTGAAGGACAGCATTGTCGGCTCGCTCAAGGAGATGCGCGGCGCCTACGACCAGTATCGCGCGACCATCGAGACGAGCAAGGGCCAGCAGATGTTCGACGACGTGCTGCGCAAGTCGGCGGTGTGGGAAGGCATCGTGCATCAGCAGATCGGTCTCGAACCGATTCCGGCCGGCGTCGACAACAACGAACTCGTGCGCCGCGCGATTGCGTCGAGTGAGGCGCTGCGCGATCGCATCACGGCGCTGATCGACTATCGCCGCGAACAGGCCAACGAAGCGCAGCAGCAAGCGTCCGCCGGTTATCGGCATATGCGCATCGTGATGAGCGCGCTGGCGCTGGGCGCGATCGTCGCGGGCATGCTGCTCGCCATGGTGATTGCGCGCCGTCTGTCCGGGCAACTGGGCGGTGAACCCGATTACGCGATGCAGATCGCCAACCGCATCGCGGCCGGCGACCTGAGCGTGCGCGTCGAAACCCGCGCCGGCGACACCCACAGTTTGCTGTTCGCGTTGCGCAATATGCGTGAGCGGCTGGCCGGCATTGTGTCGGGCATCAGCGAATCGAGCGAGTCGATCCTGATGGCGTCGGGCGAAATCGCGCAAGGCAATACCGATCTGTCGCAACGCACCGAAGAGCAGGCCGCCGCGCTGCAGGAAACCGCGTCGAGCATGCAGGAGCTGACCTCGACGGTGAAGATGAACGCCGAGAACGCGCAGCAGGCGGGCGGCGTGGCGCGCGGCGCGTCGGAAGTGGCGGCGCGCGGCAGCCAACTCGTCGGCGACGTGGTCGAAACGATGCGCGAACTCGCGGCCGGTTCGAAGCGCATGACGGACATCATCGCGGTGATCGAAGGAATCGCGTTCCAGACCAACATCCTCGCGCTGAACGCGGCAGTGGAAGCGGCGCGCGCCGGCGAACAAGGGCGCGGCTTCGCGGTCGTGGCGGGCGAAGTGCGCTCGCTCGCGCAGCGCAGCGCGGTGTCGGCGAGGGAGATCAAGGAACTGATCGAAAGCTCGACGACGCGCGTGGGCAGCTGCGCCGAACTGGCCGAGCGGGCCGGGCAGACAATGGCTGAAGTCACGCACGCGGTCAAACGGGTGACCGACATCATGGGCGAGATTTCGTCGGCGTCGCAGGAGCAGAGCACCGGCATTGAAGAAGTCAACCGCGCGGTCGCGCAGATGGACGACGTGACGCAGCAGAACGCGGCGCTGGTGGAGCAGGCGGCGGCTGCCGCGGCGTCGATGGCGGATCAGGCGAGGCAGTTGCAGGCGGCCGTCACGGTGTTTTCGCTGGAGGCGCGGCACGGCTAAGCCCGCCAGGATCTTCATGGGCACGGCAGAGCGCGCCTGGGTCCTCACTGAGCGAGGGGCGCCATCGCCGGCGGCGCGGCCTGCTCGCACCGCGTGCCGCGGTATTCGCCGCTTGCCCGCGCCGCGCATTTCCCCGAGCTTGCCAGGCCCAATGGCACTCCGTACACTCGCGCGTACTTCCTGGGCGGCGCCTTGTTCCGGCGCCGTCCACCATAAATAGCGCCGAACAGAGGAGAACCCCCGCCATGGCCGATTCCTACTTCCCCCGCTGGCGCACCCAGCCCGCGCCTGCCGAGGGCCGCATTGTCGGCACTGACGAGCGGCTCGCATGGCCGCAGATGTTCGCCATGGGCGTGCAACACGTCGTCGCGATGTTCGGCTCGACCGTGCTCGCGCCGTTGCTGATGGGCTTCGATCCGAACCTGTGCATCTTCATGTCGGGCATCGGCACGCTGCTGTTTTTCGTGCTGGTGGGCGGGCGTGTGCCGAGCTATCTCGGCTCGAGCTTCGCGTTCATCGGTCTCGTGATCGCGGTAACGGGATACGGCGGCCACGGGCCGAACCTGAACATTCCGGTGGCGCTCGGCGGGATCATCGCGTGCGGCGTGGTGTATGCGGTGATCGGCCTGATCGTGTCGGCGGTCGGCACTCGATGGATCGAGACGCTGATGCCGCCGGTCGTGACGGGTGCGATCGTCTGTGTGATTGGTTTGAATCTGGCGCCGATCGCGGTGCATGGCGTGAGCGGCAGCAACTTCGATTCGTGGATGGCGCTGGTCACCGTGCTGTGCGTCGGCGCGGTCGCGGTGTTCGGGCGCGGCATGCTGCAGCGTCTGCTGATTCTGGTCGGCCTGCTGATGGCGTATGGGATCTACGCGATCGTCACGAACGGCCTCGGCATGGGCAAGCCGATCGATTTCTCCATTGTCGCGAACGCGGCGTGGTTCGGCATGCCGCACTTCACGGCGCCGGTTTTCAACATGCAGGCCATGACCCTGCTCGCGCCGATCGCGGTGATTCTGGTGGCGGAGAACCTCGGCCATATCAAGGCGGTGAGCGCGATGACGGGCCAGAATCTGGACCGCTACGTGGGCCGCGCATTTCTCGGCGATGGACTCGCGACGATCGTGTCCGGCTTTGCCGGCGGCACCGGTGTCACGACGTATGCCGAGAACATCGGCGTGATGGCCGTCACCAAGATTTATTCGACGCTGGTTTTCGTGATCGCCGCGGTGATCGCCTTGGTGCTGGGCTTTTCGCCGAAGTTCGGCGCGGTGATCCAGACCATTCCGGGGCCGGTGCTGGGCGGCGTGTCGATTGTCGTATTCGGGCTGATCGCCGTGACCGGCGCGCGCATCTGGGTCGTCAACAAGGTGGACTTCTCCGACAACCGCAATCTGATCGTGGCCGCGGTCACGCTCGTGCTCGGCGCCGGCGATTTCTCGTTGAAGCTCGGCGGCTTTGGTCTGGGTGGCATCGGCACCGCGACCTTTGGCGCGATCATTCTCTATGCGCTCCTGAGAAGAAAGCCGGTGCAAGGTCAGGTAGCCTGATCTTCCTTTTTCGTATCCATCGTTTCGCCGCCGGCAGGGCTACTTCTTCCGAGATGTCTTATTCGAAGCAAGCTCTGACCGGCGGTCCCGCAGCCACGCTACGCATCATCGCCTTCGCGCCGTCAGCGCAGTCTCGGACAGATCCACTTCGCGCATGAGCTTGTTCAACGTCTCGTCGTTGATCTCCTGACTGCTGCGCAGCGCCAGCAGCGTCTTGCGCTCGGCTCTCATGGCCGCGAGCTTCATCCTGAACTCCAGCGCATCGGCGCGGCGCGCCAGCTCGCGGGGTTCCTGCTCTTCATCGAGCGTGGCGAGGCGGCGCCGGTAGAGATCCATCACCCGCGCGGTGACATCCGCCGCATACGCCGAGGCCGACTCGTCCAGATCCGCGCACTCGGTGTCGTGCACCTCGTCGACCGCGCGAATCGCGGCTTGCGCGGCCATCGTGCGCGCGAGCAATTCCTCGGCGGCGTGCGGATCCTTGCCACGGCGCCAGCCGTTCAGCAACAGCGGCAGCGCCACGACCGCCACCAGCAGCGAGAGCAGAATCACGCCGGACGCGATGAAGATCGCCAGATCGCGGCCCGGCAATGGGATGCCGCCCGGCAACAGCTCCGGCAACGACAGCACGCCCGCGAGCGTCACGGCGCCGCGCACCCCGGCCACCGTCGTGATCGCGACCATGCGCAAGCCGGGTACCGCATTCGACACGCCGTGCTTCGCGGCGCCGCGGCTCGCGAACCAGCGCAGCAGCCAGACCCATATGAAGCGCATCGTATAGAGCGCCACCGCCACTGCGGCGATATAGCCGATCAGCAGCCAGACCTGCGTATTGCTGGTCTCGTGCGCGTCGAGCAATGCCCGGCCGAGAATGTGGGGAAACTGCAGCCCCAGCAGAATGAACACCATGCCGTTGAAGACGAACTCGATCATCGTCCACGTGCTGTTGGCGCGCACTCGCGATGACACCGACCCGGCGTTCGCGATCGTCGCGTAGTTCATCATCATGCCGGCGGCGACCGCGGCGAGGATGCCCGACAACTCGAAGCGCTCCGCGATCAGATATGCGGCGAACGGAATCAGCAGCGTCATCACGACGCCGGGCGCCGGATCGCCTTCTTCCGTGAGATTCAGGAAGCGCGCCGACACGAAGCTGAACAGCCAGCTCACGGCCGCGCCGGTCACGACACCGCCCACGGCGATGATCACGAAACTGATCGACGCATCGCGCAGCGAAAACACGCCCGTCAGCGCCGCGGCAATGGCGAATTTCAGCGCGACCAGTCCGGAGGCGTCGTTCATCAGCGCCTCGCCTTCCAGGATGTGCATGAGCCGCCCGGGGATCTTGCCCTTGCCGACGATGCCGGACAGCGCCACCGCATCGGTCGGGGACAACACCGCGGCGAGCGCGAACGCAACCGGCAGCGAGATCGACGGCACCAGCGCATGCACGAAGTAGCCAACCACCACTACCGTCATGAAAACGAGGCCGAGCGCGAGCATCAGGATCGAGCGGCGCGCCATGAAGAATTCGCGCTTGGGGATGCGCCATCCGTCCGCGAACAGCAAAGGCGGAATGAACAGCATCATGAAAATGTCCGGGTCGAAGGTGACGTGCAGCCCGAGCCTCGGCCATGCGAGGAACGCGCCGATCGTGATTTGCACGAGCGGCAGCGGCAAGACGATTGGCAGGAGACGGATCACGACGCCGGACGCGGCGACGGCGAGCAAAAGAATCAGTACGGTAAAGACAATGTCCATCGGTCTATTTCTGGGGATATAACGGCGTGGCTTCGGTGAGCTTCGGCGATGCGGCCGCGCGACGCTGACGAAGCGTAAGGCAGAAGTTTAGCCCGATGACGTGTTACGCCAGTGGCAGGCCGGCATGAGCGCGGCCAGACGCGACGCGCATGACCGCCTAGACGAGGCGATGCACCTTGACGGTGCAAGCCACGCCCACAGGCGGCGCATGCTCCCCTCGGCGGGCGCAATCTTTCGGATAAATTTCATTGGAATGTGTGTCAGCGTGCGCATGGAGCTTGCTTAAGGTATATCGATAAAGCACATTTGAGAAACGGCGCCGAGGTTGTTCGCCTCCGCGTTCGGACCGGGCCGGGTCTCGCGTGAGAGGACTGCATGACGATTGCGCAACAGGAAAGGACGGCCAGCGCGCCGCATGGCTTCGAGGTCGAGATGACGTCGGGGCTCGAACGTTTTACGGTGCAGCATGGCGAGCTCACGCTAAGCAGCGTGTTTCAGCCGATTTTCAGCCTGTCTCATATGCGGGCGGTCGGTTACGAAGGGCTGCTGCGGGCGCATGACGCGCTCGACCGGCCCGTGTCCCCGCTCGATGTTTTCGGCGAGGCCGCGCGCGTCGGCGACGTACTGCAGGTGGACCGGCTGGCCCAGACGCTGCATCTGGAAAATTTCAAGGTGCTCGGCGCCGAGCGGGAATGGCTGTTCCTGAACGTGCATCCCGGCGCGCTCACCGATCCGTATCTCGCCGCCGCCTTGCTGGCCACCCTGAAGCGGCTCGATCTGCCGCCGCGGCGCATCGTGCTCGAGGTGCTCGAACATCGCGCGGAAGATCTGGAGCGTCTCGCCGACGCGGTGCGCCAGTTCCGCGAGCGCGGGTTCCTGATCGCGCTCGACGACTTCGGCGCGGGCCACTCGAATGTCGAGCGGATCTGGCAATTGAATCCGGACATCGTGAAGCTCGATCGCGTGATGCTGTCGCACGCCGCGCATCGCGCCGACATGGCGACGATCCTGCCGGGCCTCGTTGCGCTGCTGCACGAAGCGGGCAAGCTGGTGCTGATCGAAGGCGTGGAAACGGAGCATGAAGCGCAGATGGCGCTCGCCTGCAACGCGGACTTCGTGCAAGGCTTCTTCTTTGGCCGTCCGAATCCGGGCGCGGCCGACGCGTTGCACGCGGCGACGTGCATCAGCGAACTCACCGAGCGTTATCGTGACCAGGTCGAAGCGCGCGAGCGCCGCAATGCGAGCCGCCTCGCGCCGTACTTGCGGGCTTTCGAGCGGGCGGCGGAGCGCCTCGCGGCCGGCGAACCGCTCGAGGAAGTGTGCTGGAATTTTCTCGCCCTCGACCATGCCGCGCGCTGCTTCCTGCTCGATGCGAAGGGCAAGCAGGCGGGGCGCAACGTCGTGCTGCGCGCCGATCGCGCGGCGCACGAAACGCGCTTTCTGCCGCTGGCCGACGCGCAAGGGGCGAACTGGCTGCGTCGCCCGTATTTCCGCGATGCGATCAATGCGCCGGAGCGCGTGCATGTGACGCGTCCCTATCTGTCGATCAACGAGGCGTTGCCGTGCGTCACGCTGTCGGTGGCAACGCGCGTCGGCGAGCAGACCTGTGTGCTGTGCGGCGATATCGACTGGGTGGACGAAGAGCGCTTTTGAATGCCCCCGGACTGGCGCTTTGCGCCAGTCCGCCAAGGGGGATAAAACTACTTTGGGATGGCCCGGCATGTTTCTGGGAGATCATGTCGTCTTCAACGACTCCCAGCCGTGCTTATGTCCGTCCTTCTAGAAGTCATTGCCACGACCGTTGCCGATGCGCGCCTCGCCGCGCAAGCGGGCGCCGACCGTCTCGAACTTGTCACCGCGATGGGCGAGGGCGGCCTGACGCCAAGCCTTGGCTTGATCGAAGCGGTGGTGGCGGCGGTCGGCATTCCCGTCAACGTGATCGTGCGGCCGCATAGCCGCTCGTTCGTGTACGACGCCGACGACTACGCGGTGATGCTGCGCGACGTGCGGGCGCTCAAGACAGCAGGCGCGAACGGTATCGTGATCGGCATGCTCGACGCCGCGGGCGAGATCGACCGCGAAGGTCTCGCACGTGCGATCGACGCGGCCGACGGACTGGCGATCACCTTCCATCGCGCATTCGACGAAGCGCGTGATTTGGGCGAATCGCTCGACGTGCTGCTTGGCTTTCACGCCGTGACGAATGTGTTGACCTCGGGCGGACAACCTTCGGTGCTGCAGGCGCAAGCCACGATCCGCGAGCTGGTGCGGCAAGCGGCCGGTTCGCATTTGACGGTGCTGGCCGGCGCGGGTTTGACGGTCGACGCCATCGCCGGTTTCGTGAGCAGCACGCAAGTCGAGGCGGTGCATTTCGGCTCGGGCGTTCGTGTGGACGGCAAGGGTCTCGCGCCGGTCGACGCGTCCCGAGTCGCGAAGGTCAGAGCGCTGCTGGATGCGCACGTGAGCGCCGCATCGCGCAGATAAGTCGTCGGGCAAAGAAAATGCCGCTTCGAGAACGCTCCCGAAGCGGCATCGATTTACGCCTGTCCGCGTGCGAACAATCTACTTCGCCACGACCACCGGAATGCCGCGCAGCTGCCCCGCGCCCTTCACCTCGTCGAGCGATTTGCGCACCGACTCACCCGTCGCCGCTTCGATCTGCAAGCGTGCGGCCAGATCGCGCTCGCCACGCTTCACACCCGCCAGATTCGCGAGCTTCACGTGGCCATAACCGCGCACGCGTGCGTGCAGATCGGCCAGCTTCGCCACGTCTTCCAGGTTGCCGGTATGGAGCTTTGCCAGCGCACGTTGCAAGGTGGTTTCGTAGTCGCCGGCGAGTTCGCGCTCCATCTTGCGCTCCAGCGTGCGGCCGAACGGGTCGAGCATCGTGCCGCGCAGACCGCGGACTTTCGCCAGCGCGCCGAGCACCGGCCACATCCATTGACCGAAAGTTTTCTTGGCCGGATTCTTGCCGGGTTCCGGGCGCGTGAGCGTCGGCGGCGCGAGATTGAACTTGATGCCGAAGTCCTTGCCGGCCACCCCTTCGAATTGCGCTTCCAGCGCTTCACGGAACGCGGCATCCGTATGCAGGCGCGCCACTTCGTATTCGTCCTTGACCGCGAGCAGACGATAGAACGTGCTCGCCACCGCGCGCGTCACGCGCTCGCTCGGCGCGTCCACGGCGGTTTCCGCGCGGCGTGCCGCATCGACCAACGCGCGATAGCGCTTCACATAGCTGGCGCCGCCGTAAATCTCGAGCCGGCCTTCGCGATGGGCGATCAGTTCGTCGAGCGTATCGACGCGCACCGCCTGCTTCGCCAGATGCCGTGCCTGCCACAGCGATTCGAGCGCGGCCGGATCTTCGGCCGCGAGGCGGCCGATCGAAAACGCGAGCTGGTTCATCGGCACCGCCACGTTGTTCAATTCGATCGCGCGCATCATCGCACCGAACGAGACCGGCACCAGACCGAGTTGCCAGGCATAACCGAGCATCAGAATGTTCGCGCCGATGGTGTCGCCGAGAAAGCGTGTGGCGAGTGCCTGCGCGTCGCACGTCGACATGCGCTCCGCGCCGGCCGCGTGACGCATCTTGTCGATCAGCGCGTCGGCGTGCAGGGTCGCGTCCGGGTTCTGCACGAACGTCGCGTTCGGAATCGCGTGCGTGTTTACGACAATGCGCGTGCGGCCATGACGCACCGTTTGCAGCGCATCGGCGCTCGCGCCGACCACCATATCGCAGGCGAGCAGCACGTCGGCCTGCTGCGTGTCGATACGCACCTGATTGAGCCATTCGTCACGCGCGGCGAAACGCACGAACGACAGCACCGAGCCGCCCTTTTGCGCGAAGCCCATGAAGTCGAGCACCGACGCGCTCTTGCCTTCCAGATGCGCCGCCATGCTGATCAATGCGCCGACCGTCACGACGCCCGTGCCGCCGACGCCCGTCACCAGAATGTCGTACGGTGCGGCATCGAGATGCGTGGCGGGAACCGGCAATGCATCGACGCGCGCAGCGAGTGCCGCCGGATCGAATGCGGCGCCCGCGGCCTTCTTCAGCTTGCCGCCTTCCACCGTGACGAAGCTCGGGCAGAAGCCGTTCACGCACGAATAGTCTTTGTTGCACGACGATTGATCGATGCGGCGCTTGCGGCCCAGTGCGGTTTCAAGCGGTTCCACCGAAAGGCAATTCGACTGCACACCGCAATCGCCGCAGCCTTCGCAGACTTCCTCGTTGATGAACAGACGCTTGTCCGGATCGGGAAATTCGCCTTTCTTCCGGCGCCGGCGTTTTTCCGCCGCGCAGGTCTGGTCGTAGATCAGCACGGTCACGCCGTCCGTGTCGCGCAATTGGCGCTGCACGGTGTCCATCTCGCTGCGATGGTGAAACGTGGTGCCCTTCGGGAAAAGGTCGTGATGGCCGTCGTATTTCTCCGGCTCGTCGCTGACCACGACGAAGCGCGACACGCCTTCGGCTTCCACCTGACGCGCGATCTGCGGCACCGAGATGCTGCCGTCCACCGGCTGGCCGCCCGTCATCGCGACGGCGTCGTTATAGAGAATCTTGTAGGTGATGGTGGTTTTCGCGGCCACGGCCTGACGGATCGCCAGAATGCCGGAGTGGAAGTACGTGCCGTCGCCGAGATTCTGGAATACGTGGCGCGTTTTCGTGAACATGGAATGCGAGGCCCAGTCCACGCCTTCGCCACCCATCTGGATGAGACCGGTCGTGTCGCGCTCCATCCACGACGCCATGAAGTGACAACCGATGCCCGCCTGCGCGATCGACCCTTCCGGCACTTTGGTCGACGTGTTGTGCGGACAACCCGAGCAGAAGTACGGCGTGCGCTTCACGCCGTCCGCCGCGTTCGAGAGGATCTGCGGCGCGACCAGATCGACCACGCGTTCGCGGCGATCGAGCGCGGGCTTGTGCCTCGCGAGCCAGTTGGCAAACACCGGCAGAATGCGCGACGGCCGCAGTTCCCCGAGCGACGACAGCAGCAGCGTGCCGTCCTCGGCGTGCTTGCCGACCACGATCGGCCGCGTGCCCTGCGTGCGGTTGTACAGATAGTCCTTGATCTGCTGTTCGATGACCGGGCCTTTCTCCTCGATCACCAGCACTTCGGACAAGCCGGACACGAATGCGTCGATACGCGTCATCTCGAGCGGAAACGACAGTCCGACCTTATAGATCCGCACGCCGGCCGCTTCCAGATCGGCGACCGTCAGATCGAGGCGGCGCAGCGTTTCCATGAGGTCCAGATGCGCCTTGCCGCACGTCACGATCCCCACGTTCGCATGCGGGCTCGGCGCGATCCATTTGTCGATGCTGTTCACGCGCGCGAAGTGGCGCACCGCGTCGAGCTTCGCATGCATCCGCGATTCGATCGTCAGGCTCGGCAGATCGGGCCAGCGATTGTGCAGGCCGCCTGCCGGCGCTTCGAAATCCTGCGGCGTGGCCCAGTCGGTGCGCAGCACGTCGAGATCGACCGTCGAGCCCGATTCGACCGTTTCGGAGATGGCCTTGTAGCCGACCCACGCGCCCGAGAAGCGCGACAGCGCCCAGCCGTACAAGCCGAACTCGAGCATGTCCGCGATGTTCGACGGATTCACGACTGGCATATGCCAGGCCATCATCGCGAAGTCGCTCTGATGCGGCATCGACGACGATACGCAGCCGTGGTCGTCGCCTGCCACCACCAGCACGCCGCCGTGCGGCGACGAGCCGTAGGCGTTGCCGTGCTTGAGTGCGTCGCCGGCACGGTCCACGCCCGGGCCCTTGCCGTACCACATCGCGAACACGCCTTCGACGGTGCGCTCCGGGTCGGATTCCACCCGCTGCGTGCCTAGCACGGCGGTGCCGCCGAGCTCCTCGTTGATGGCGGGCAAGAAGCGGATATCACTCGCCGTGAGCAGTTTTTTCGCTTTCCACAACTGCTGGTCGACCATGCCGAGCGGCGAGCCGCGATAGCCGCTGATGAACCCGGCGGTGTTCAAGCCGCGTGCCTTGTCAGCGGCGCGCTGCATGAGCGAAAGGCGCACCAGCGCCTGCGTGCCGGTCAGGAAGATCCGGCCGCGCGTCGCGGTGAGGTTATCGGACAGCTTGTAATCGGCTAGTGCGGGCGTGCCGTCGATGGGCAGGCGAGCGGTCATGGGTGAGTCTCCGTTGTCGATCGGAGTGGGCACTGCGGCGCTCACTCCGATCCCATGCAACATGGTTTTGGGATTCGCATCCGCGCCCGGTGGTGGGGACCATGAAAATGGCGCAGCGAAAGAGACTCTATTTTTTAGCGCCGATTAGAGTGAATTTTTTCTACTTTGGCGGGCAGCTCACGAATAGGCGAGAAGAGCCACGCGTTTTAACGGAGTTTTGAGATAGATCTGCCACGCCGGGGCGGCGTTCGGGTATGCCCTGGTGCGTTGCGAGCGGTCTATCGGACCGGAGCCGTTGCTCTCGGGGCCACGACGGGCGCTTCGTCGAGCGGCACGATCTCGTTGAAATACGCGTAGTCGATATGGCTCACGCCGCTCTCCTCGCTCATGATGTCGACGAAACGGTGGTGCCAGTAGATCTGGTCGCACGACCACATGTGACGCGCCTGCATGGTTTGGGAGGTCGACTCGTCCACGCCCTCCAGCGTGAGAATCAGCGACGTGTCCCGGTGCTTGAGCGTTTCGGCGGTTTCGCCGAACAGCGGGCTGCTTTCGTCGATGATGTGCATGACCGTCCAGCCGAGTTTGAACACGGGGTGCTGATCGCGCACCAGCGTCAGGTCATAGAGCTTGCGCAGCGTATAACCTTCGGCCGTGGTTTCCTGGCGCAGAATACGCAGCCTTGCGTGGGCCTCGGCGATCACATTCTGACGCGCGTTGGCCGAGCGCACCATCAGTGTCATGCGGCCGTCGAGCGGCCGGATCACCGCGTAACGGGCGAACATGATCTTGGCGTGCGGGCGCGAAAAGCGCGCGAAGATCAGCCCGGTCGCCAACGCGATGCTGGACATGCCGACGAAAATTTCCAGTGTGGCGATCCAGTGCGCGTAGACGGTTTGCGGATGCATGTCGCCATAGCCGACCGTCGCGAGCGTTTCGACACTGAAGAAAAATGCGCCGCCGAAACCGGCTGGAAACTGATTGGCGATCGGCGCGTCGCCGAGCATGTAGAGTGCGGCGAAGGTGGTGTTGAGCAGCAGGAACAGCACCGCGAGCGAGACGAAAAACGTCGGCCAGCGAACCGCCAGGGCGCGGTGATAGAGATCCTGCCAGAGCGGTGTCGGCATGCCGTGGGCAATGACCACGCGATCGTCCAGACGCAGTTCGCGGCTGCCGCGCGCGCGGCGCGCCTGCGCGCGTGCTTCGCCGCTGCCGAAGCCTGAAGGACGGTCTGTCGGTTCTGTCGCCATTGCAGGATCGTGGAAATGAAAACGGCCAAAGCGTAGCATGCCGCCTTGTCCGCGGAAGGTGGTTTTCGGCGGGTGGGCGGGTGAATGCGTGCCGCGGCCGTGTGCTGCCGTGTGCCGCGGCGTGCGCGTGCGACGTTCGGACACTTTGCGCTGTCTGTGCTGTCCTGCGCGTCTGCGACGTTGGACACTGCGTGCGCCGCTGCCCGGCAGCGACGCGGTACGCCATGAAATGCGCTCATTTGGGCATGCCGACGCAGCGTCGTCACGCTTCGCGCTGCGGGCTAATGCAATCACCACGCGCCCACGCACGCAATCACGCAATCACGCAATTACTCACACACGCAATCACACACGCAATCACACACGCAATCACACACGCTACGGCCTGCGCGCCTTGGGCTTACGGAAAGGCGCGCGGCTTGGGAATGCCTGCACCGTGTTCGATGTCGTCGACCGCCTGCTGATGGGCCGCCGCGACAGCTTCGGTCACGGCACCGTAGCCGTTGTCGCCGCCTACCGTCGTCCACGGTTTGACGGCTTTCTCGCGATGGCGGATTTCATATTCCGCATCCCAGCGCGCGGCGCTGAGTTCGAGCGGGCGGACGTGAATCGAGTACACGCCGTAGAGGAAGAGCTGCTCAGCCATGGCCGCCTCCAGCCTGTTGGTCCAGCGTGGCGCAACGCGAACGCGAAAGCAAGCTCAAACGCGAAAGGCGCGGCGCCGGTCTGCCTAGAGTTCGATTTCCCCGAGGATGCGATGAGCGAGCGCCTTGGCTTCCTCGAGGGCTTCCTCCGGCGTCGACGAAGTGGCTTCGACTTCGTACACCGTGGTTTCCTGATCGGCGGTTGCGTCGCCTTCGTCGCGCGAGAGGGTGACCACGCCCTGCCACGTGTCTTTTTCTATTTCTCGTGTCGAGGCCGTGGCTGTGTAGATGCCTTTGGTGTAGGTGATGTCGTCCATGGCGTCTCTCCGTCTTCCAAAGGTTTCGGTTTTTTCATCCTAGCACGATGACGGAGCTTCGGTTCTCCACCCTGCCGGCGCGCCATGCCGCTGACCATGCGCGCCGCACAAGGCAGCAGAATTACAGCAGCGCGACAACTTCGTCGAGCGACGGCGCGTGCGCGCCGGCGTGGCGGCACGCGGCCGCGCCGGCCGCCAGCGCGAAGGCCAGGTGTTCCGGCCACGCCCGTTGCGGCGCGGTCATCAGGCTGAACAGCAGGCCGCCGATCGACGCATCGCCCGCCCCGACCGTATCGACCACTTCGACGCGCGGCGGCCGCGCCTCGGTCACCATGGCGCCGTCGATCAACACGGCGCTCTCCGGCCCGCGCGTCACCAGCACGGTGGCGGCCGGATTCATGGCCTGCAACTGCGCGAGGGCGCCGGCCTCGTCGTCGGTCTTGAACAGCAGGCGCAAGTCTTCGTCCGACACTTTGATGAGATCGGCAAGCGCGGCCATCTTGCGCAACGTGGGTTCGTAACCGTGCTCCATCAGGTTGCGGTAGTTCGGATCGAAACTGATCTTCACGCCTTGCGAACGCAGCTCGGCGGCCAGCGCGGCGAGCGTGGCGCCGATCGGCTGCCGCACGAGGCTGATGCAGCCGAAGTGCGCCCACTTCACCTGGCCCATCCAGCCCGCCGGCAGACGTGCGGGATCGAAGGCCAGATCGGCGCTGTTCTCGCCCATGAAGAAGTACGCGGGCGGATGCGTCTGATGCACGATGGCGAGCAGGGGCGGGCGGTCCACGCGCTGCATGAAGCGCATGTCGAGCCCCGCGGCGACGCTCGCGTTCCACAGTTCATCGGAGAAATTGTCGACGCCTAGCGAGCCGGCGCACGCGGTGGGCAGGCCGAGCCGCGCCACGCAGCGCGCCACGTTCCAGCCGGCGCCGCCCGGACGCGAAAGCCATTGCGAAGGCCCGGTGCGGACCAGGTCGGTGAGGATGTCGCCGGCCGAGACGAAGACGGGAAGTTCGCTGTTCTCGCTGGGATTGCTCATTTTGTTTGCTCCGCGGATTCGGACGCAGCGGCCGCGCCGTCGGGCAGCGCGTGGACCAGGACCTCGTAGCAGGCGCCCATGGTGTGGTAGTCGGTCTTGCCGGCCGGACTCTTTTCGTCGCTGTACTTGCGGTTGTCGCAGGTGAGGATGCGATACCACGCGCCATACTTGTGATCGACGAAATGCGCCCAGCTATAGCGCCAGATCTCGTCGTACCAGTCCCAGAAGCGTTCGTTGCCGGTGCGCTTGCCGAGCAGCGCGGCTGTCGCGAAGGTCTCCGCCTGGACCCAGAAATACTTGTCGTGGTCGCACACGGTGCCGTCGGGGCCGAAGCCGTAATAGAGACCGCCGTGGTCTTCGTCCCAGGCGTGCGTCATGGCGGCGTCGAACAGTTCGATGGCGCGCGGCAACAGCCACGGCAACGGACGGAAGCGCTCGAGAATCAGCAGCAGCTTCGCCCATTCGGTCTGATGCCCGGGCTGGAAACCCCACGGGCGGAAGATGTTCGAGCTGTCTTCCTCGTTGTAGTGCCAGTCGACCGACCAGTCGGCGTGAAAGTGTTCCCACACCAGGCCCTGCGACAGCTTCGCCTGGCGCAGTGTGATATTCGACGCCACCCGTTCGGCGCGATCCAGATAGACGAGATGGCCGGTTGCTTCGTGCGCGGCGAGGAGCGCCTCGGTGGTGTGCATGTTCGCGTTCTGCCCGCGATACGAACTGACTCGCCATTCGGGCGATGCTTCGTCGGCATACAGGCCCGCGGCGGCGTCCCAGAAGCGGTGTTCCATCAACTCGAAGGTCGCGCCGATCATGGGCTTCGCTTCCTCGATGCCGGCCATCGCCGCATGCGAATAAGCGAGCAGGACGAACGCGAGGCCGTAGCAGTGGCGCGTCGCGTCGAGCGTGCGCTTCTTGCCGTCGTGCCATTCGAGTTCCCAGTCGTAGCCTTCGTGCTGGGCATCCCAATGTGCCTCGCGCAGGAACTGCAAACCGTGGCGCGCGTATTCGAGATGTTGCGGGTCGCCGAACTGCCGATACGCCATGGCGTAATTGAAGACGTAGCGGCAACTGCTTACCAGATGCCGCGTGGTCCTGTCGTAGACCGAACCGTCGTCGCGGAAGAAATGGAAAAAGCCGCCGCTCGGATCGAACACGTTCGGCGCGTAAAAGCGCAGGGTGTCCTGCACATGCGAGAGCAGAAAGTCACGCTTGCGAAAGCTCTCGACGGGCGGCACCGCAGCGGCGCCGTTGGCGGGGTGAAGCGGATCGGATTGCGTCATGGTGTTTTCACCAAAGTGCTGGCACGGGCAATGAGATGGACGGGCAGGCGGACTTCCAGTTCGGCGGGTGCGTCTTCGAGCAGAAGCTCGACGCCGCGCCGGCCGAGCGCTTCCTTGTCGACCGAGATGGTGGACAGCGGCGGCGTGGCATGCGCGGCGGCGGGAATGTCGTCGAAACCGATGATGGCGATGTCCTCGGGCACGCGCAGGCCGCGCGCGAGGCATGCGCGCAGCGCGGCGAGCGCGGCGGCGTCGTTATAGGCGAACACGGCGTCGGGGCGCGGGCCCGGCGCGTCGAGCAGTTGATGCATCGCGCGCGCGGCGCCGCTGTCGGCGTCGAGGCCGGCGTCGATGGTCACTTCCAGCGACGGGTCGAACAGCAACCCTGCCTCGAAAAACGCTCGTCGATAGCCGAGTGCGCGCTGGGCGATGCTGAAGTGCGCAAGCGAGCCGCCGATGAACGCGACGCGCTTGCGCTGCTGTTCGAACAGATGCCGCATGGCGAGCGTGGCGCCCGCGGCGTTGTCGAGATTCACCGAGCGCATGCCGGGTGCCCACAGGTCGATCAACACGAGCGGACGTTGCATTGCCACCAGCGTGGCCAGCGTTTCCGGCTCGACGAAACCGGCAATTGCCACCGCATCCGGCGCATGCAGGCGCATCTGCTGGATCACGTCTTCGGTGGGGCCGGCGGTCAGCACGGACGGCACGATGCCGCGTTCGCGGCAGGCGTCTTCCACGCCGTGCAGCACGTGCGAAAAGAACGGGCTAACGGCGAAATTGTTGTGCTGACGGTGCAGCAGAAAGGTGAGGCGGCGAATGCGCGGGCGCAACTGGGCGGCGTCATAGCCGAGCTTGCGCGCCGCTTCGACGACGCGCTCGCGGGTGGCCTCGGAAAGGCCCGGCTGGTTCTTCAATGCGCGTGAGACGGTGCCGATCGACACGCTCGCCGCGCGGGCGACGTCGCGGATGGTTGTAGCCATCGAATCAGGCAGCCGCGCGAGAGCGGCCGCAGGGTGTTTGGGTTCGGGCGATTGTATAGTAAAACCGTGTTAAAGCCGCCCAAAAAACCCTCGCTGGACACCCGGAAATACCCGTAAACGCGGGTCATGGCCTGAAATATACTGTTTAGTAAAATAACTAAACAAGCCTCTGTTGACGGCTATGAAAGCCACTCATTCACTCTGGAGACAGATGAGCGCCTTCCGCCTCTCCGCGCAGCAGCGCCACACTTTCATCGGCATCGATCAGCACGAAACCGCTCGCCTCGTGCTTCGCGCGACGCTTGGCCAGCGCCGCCACGGAGGCAATTTCCTCGCTGCTATAGAGCGGCGGCCCGTCGCCCGGCTCGACGCGCACGCAGCCGATCGCCATCGTCACGAAGCCGAAGAACGTCGGGTTGCCGCGCCGGTCCTCGCCGTGAATGCCGCCGGCGAGCCGGTCGGTCGGCGCGTAAAAGCGCTGCGCACCCTCGTTGAACACGTGGATCGCGCGCAGCACGCGTTCGCGCCAGTCTTCGCTCTGGAACAGGATCAGGAAGTCGTCGCCGCCTACGTGCCCGAGGAAGTCGCGGGTCGGGTCGCACACGTCGGCGAGTACGACGGCGGCGAATTTCAGCACCTCGTCGCCTTGCCAGTAGCCGTACTGATCGTTGAACGGCTTGAAGTGATTCAGATCGACGTAGCACGCGTGGAAGCCGGCGTCGTTGCCGAGCAGGCGGGCAATGTGCGAACTGATCGGGATGTTGCCGGGCAGGAAGGTCAGCGGGTTCGCGTAGCGGGCGGCTTCGATGCGCACTTCGGTAACCGCGCGCACCAGGTTCTCGCCGGTGCCGAGGCCCGCGTATTTGCCGTTGTCGGTGATCACGAAGCCGTCGGCGAGATAACGCTGATCGTCGCTCGCGAGGAGCTTGGCCATCTGCTCGACGCTCATCGATTTCTCGATGACCACCGGCGACGCATTGGCGAACAGCAGGCAAGGGCGCTTGCCGAAGAGCTCCCGGTGGTACGGCAGCGCGTATCGGTCCATGAAGCTGCGGCGATTGATCAGCGCGACCGGCTCGTCGTGCTCGACCACCGCCACCGCGTGCAGGTCGGGCAGGCGGTTGAATAGTTCGAGCACGTCGTTGTTGGTCGCGTGGCGCGGCAGCGCGGGCGCGTGCACCAGCATCTTTTCCGACGCCATGCCGCCCGAGGGCGATGCGCTGCTCAGCGTGCGCGTGGTCTCGGGAAATACGGCGATGTGGCCGGCGCGCAGCGCGTCGCGGGCGTCGTCGGTCACCTTGCGGGCCGGTTGCGCATCCGGACGGCCGAAGAAAAACCCCTGCCCGCAGCCGATCCCCATGTCGCGCACCACGATCAGATCCGCTTCGTTTTCGATGCCCTCGGCCACGAGCCGGGCGCCGCTTGCGTGGGCAAAGCACTGCATGGCGCGCACGGCTTCGAACTTGAGCGGGTCGCAAGCAATGTCGTGAATGAAGAAGCGGTCGATCTTCACGACGTCCGGTTGCAGCCGCACCCACAAGTTCATGCTGGCGTTCGCGGTGCCGTAGTCGTCGAGCGCGAATTGCGCGCCGGCGTTGCGCAGCGCCGAGATCACCGGCAGAAAACTGCCGACATCCGGAATCGTGCTTTGCTCGGTCAACTCGATCACGAGCCGCTGCGGATCGACGCCGCGATGACGCAGGAGCGCGAGCGTGTCGTCGCGCGCTTCGGCGAGTTGGCGCATCGCGCCCGCGCTGAAATTCAGAAACAGCTTGCCCTCGGCATCGAGCCGCGCGAACGCCTCGATGCAGGTGCGCGCGGCGGCGCGTTCGAGCGCGATGCCGCAGCCCTCGGCCTGCGCTTGCGAAAACAGCGCGAACGGCGCTTCGAGCGGCGTGCCGGCCGGCCCGCGGATCAGACCTTCGTAACCGAGAATCGCACCGTCTTTCAGATCGATGATCGGCTGGAAGACGGCTGACAGATCACGCCGGGCGATCAACTCCTCGATGCGAGGCGCGGCGGATCGGGAGGGCGAGCGAGGTTGCATGGCAGGTAGGCGTAGCGATCGACCTTTGGCTTATCGGCTGACCCCGCGGCTAATTGAGTGAACTTTTGATGAATCGTCGCACCGGGGTGGTGCGTTTGGATTGGCGTGGGTGTTTTGGTTTGCGCTTGCGGTTGCGTTTGCGTGCTGCCGCCGGCGGGATCCGTCTTGCCAGGAATTCGCCTATGCCGTCAGGCCGAGGCGACAGCCGCGGCGATTGCGCGTGAAATAACAAAAAAGCCGCGCAAGGCGGCTTTCTTCAAATGACGCTCAGGGAGGGCGCTTATGAATGTCCTGTTTGCATTGCGCGCGTATTCAACGGCGCGCGACGGCGGCGGCGGTCCGCTCGCGCGAGGCGGCGTGGGCCTCGCCGCTGGTGTCGCGCGCGCCCCAGCGCTGCGCGAGCGCGGCGCACACCATCAACTGGATCTGGTGGAACAGCATGAGCGGCAAGACCACGGCGCCCACCGCATGCGAGGCGAAAATCACCTTGGCCATCGGCACGCCGGCCGCGAGGCTCTTCTTCGAGCCGCAGAAGATGATGGTGATCTGGTCCGCACGGCTAAAGCCGAGCCGCTTGCTGACGAATATCGTCACGGCGAGGGCGAGAGCGAGCAGCACGACGCAAACCACCAGCAGGCCGCCGAGCGCGGAGAGCGGAATCTGATGCCACAGGCCTTCAGTGACGGCTTCGCTGAACGCGCCGTACACCACCAGCAGGATCGACCCCTGGTCGACGAACTTCAGCACGCCGCGATTGCGCTCGATCCACTTGCCGATCAACGGGCGCAGCAGCTGCCCGGCCACGAACGGCACCAGCAGCTGCAGCACGATGTTGCCCACCGTGTGCCACGGCGAAGCGCCGCTCGCGCCCGCCTGATTGGCGATTACGAGGCTGACGAGCGCGGGCGTGATGAAGATGCCGAGCAGGCTCGAGGCCGACGCGCTGCATACCGCAGCCGGCACGTTGCCTTTGGCAATGGACGTGAACGCGATCGACGACTGAACCGTAGACGGCAGCGTGCAGAGGAAGAGGATCCCCGCATAGAGCGCCGGCGTGACAAGTGGCGAAAGGAGCGGCTTAAGCGCGAGGCCGAGCAGCGGAAAGAGCGCGAACGTGCTGAGCAGCACCACCGCGTGCAAACGCCAATGCGTCGCGCCCGCAATGATCGCTTCGCGTGAGAGCTTGGCGCCGTGCAGGAAAAACAGCAGGCCGACCGCCACGTTCGTCACCCAGTTGAAGCCGACGGCGGCCTGCCCGTGAACCGGCAGGAAGCTGGCAAGAATCACCGTGCCGACGAGGCATAAGGTGAAGTTGTCGGGAAGCAGTTTCGGGCGAGCCATGTCGGAATCTCGATTCGGTAATGCGGATAAGCGCGCGGGCCGTGCGCATGAAGGCGCCGCTCCCGCTTATGGGAAACCCTTATTGTTGTTGATTTTCGATTGAAAATGCAAATTCATTTGCCGAATCGATTAATGAGTGCTGCGCATTGCCACGCAGGTCAGCGTGACGTCGCGACCGCGCTGCAAGCGGTGGTTCAGTATTGGCGACGTCGTCTGTTTGGTCCATGGACTTTTGACAATCCAGGTGAAAACGGTGCCCGCGATTCGTCATACGCAAGCACTGGTCCGCTATCTCGCTAACGCCTTGAAAGCAAGCGGTTTCAGGGCTTTCCCGCAAGCGCTCTGTCGCAAAAAAACGTCGCAGTAACAAGGTGTTACATCCGCGGCGCAGGCCTAACACTTTTTGGCTCGACACCCTTTGCCGGCACCCATAAATTACGGTTCAAAGGCCGTCGGGATGTCGCGCGCCGCGATGTTGTCGCAGCGCCCGTGCCAGTCCCAAAACAAGTCCATCGCAGCTCGAACGGTGGGCTTCAGGCAAGTCTTCGGGCATGAGAGTCACTGGGTGGACGGGTTGTCGAGAACGAGGCACTGGGCGTTGGGCGCGGTTATCGCCGCGCTGTTCTCCTTCGCCTATGCGAAAGCGCCTGGCATGCCTCACGGCGGCGGTGGCGGCTATTCGCATGGCCCGGTGAATCACGCCGCCCGTGGCGACGCGCACAACGGTGGCCGCCACGATGGCGCCAGCGCCGCAGGACCAGCCCGCAATACGAACGCCGACCGCAACGCGCATCTGCCGCAGCGTGGAGCGAACTTCGCGGCTGGCGGTTATGGCAACGGGTTTGGTGTGTATAACCCGGGCATGCGGCGGGTCGCCGGACCGGCCGGTTATGCCGGCGACGGCCGCGGCGGCATGCAGTACGCCGGTGCCATCACGCCGGTCAGTGCCGAGTCGCGCACCGTGCCGCGGCCACCCGCTAATGCGCCGGTTCGCGCCGGCTCGATTCGGGCGGACGACCCGCGCCAACCGGAAGGTTCGCCTTACCGCAATTAAGCGTCGCGCGGACGTCGCGCCCGGTCGCGCCCGCTGAAACACTTCTCCCCCTTTCGAACTGCCCGGCAGCAACCGCCCGCCGGGTCTTCGCGCGCCCAGGCCGCCCGCTTTGTGACGTTTCGACGCCACACTTTTTTGAAAACACTCGGCAGCGCGCCCCCTCCCGTCGTCAAATCTCGTCGGTTATGCGGCGGTGCGTCATCCGCTTGTCATCTGAGGCGTTATCGGCCCGTCGGGCGCCGTGTCAGTCTCGCTTTGCGCGCTGCCGCGCGGTCTGCGGCGGCACCGCGAGCGTGCCGTCGGCCAAGCCTTTATCAGGCCGATAAGCGACAAAACTAATCAGACCGATATACCCGCAATAACCAACGATATTTTTGTTCATAAAAATGGTCCGCAAAGATGGTCCCGCCCAGATTGGCTCGATGACCGAACGGACAACAACAATGGTTCGCGCGAGTTCCCCCTTTCGCACAGCCACACCCCTTTTGACAAAGACAGGAGAACCCATGAAAACAAGCATCAGCAGTGCGCTGAAGACCACCCTCAAGGCAACCGCGTGTGCCGCTTTGCTGGCCAGTGCATCGTCTGCTTTTGCGCAATCGAGCGTGCAGCTCTACGGTCAGGTCGACGAATGGGTCGGCGCGCAGAAGTTTCCGGGCGGCAAGACTGCGGTGCAAGTCTCGGGTGGCGGCATGTCGACCTCGTACTGGGGCCTGAAGGGGGCGGAGGATCTGGGCAACGGCTACAAGGCGATCTTCGCGCTGGAAGGCTTCTTCCTCGCGCAGAACGGCCAGTACGGCCGCTTCACGGGCGACACGATGTTCTCGCGTAACGCGTACGTCGGTATCGAATCGCCTTACGGCACGGTGACCGCAGGCCGTCTGACGACGCCGCTGTTCGTGTCGACGATTCTGTTCAACCCCTTCATCGATTCGTACGTGTTCTCGCCGATGGTCTATCACACGTACCTCGGCCTCGGCACGTTCCCGACGTACTCGACGGACCAAGGCGTGACGGGTGACTCCGGCTGGAGCAACGCGGTGTCGTACTCGTCGCCGAACTTCAATGGCCTGTCGGCGACGGCCATGTACGCGCTCGGCAATACGACCGAGAACGGCGCGAAGAAGTGGAGCGGCCAGGTGCTGTATTTCCACGGCCCGTTCGCGGCAACGGCGGTCTACCAGTACGTGAACTTCAACAACGTGCCGAGCGACCTCGGCAGCTTCAGCACGTCGGGCGTTCCCGGCCTGAAGAGCCAGAGCGTCGCGCAGCTCGGCCTGTCGTACGACCTGAAGTTCGTGAAGTTCTTCGGCCAGTACATGTACACGTATAACGACCAGCAGGTCACGAGCTGGCACGTGAACACGGCACAGGGCGGCGCGTCGGTGCCGTTCGGCCCGGGCACGGTGATGGCGTCGTACGCCTACTCGCGCGACGGCGGCGGCTTCGACCAGACCCGCCAGACGGCTGCGATCGGCTACGACTATCCGCTGTCCAAGCGCACGGACATCTACGCGGCTTATCTGTACGACCACATCACCAGTCAGTCGAGCGGCAACACCTACGGTGTCGGTTTGCGCGCGAAGTTCTAAGCGTCTCGGCCGCGCCGCGTGCCGCGTGCCGCGTGGCGCCTGCGTGCGGGTGCCGCGTACTGGCCGCATCAGCTTGATCTCAAAGCCCGTCTTCTTCGGAAAGCGGGTTTTTTGCTTTCTGGCGCCCGATTCAATCGTTGAACGCGTACTTTGCCGACCAACCTTTGATAAACCCGGCAAAATACCGTCGATTGATTCCTGAAGTGAGCGATTGAGATGGATACCCTCGTCAGCATGAAAGTGTTCCGGCACGTGGTCGAAGTCGGCAGCTTTGTCGGCGCGGCCGAACGGATGGAAATGTCGGCGGCCATGGCGAGCAAGCACGTGATGCATCTCGAACAGCAACTCGGCGCGCGTCTTTTGAACCGCACCACGCGACGGGTCGCGCCGACGGAGGCGGGCCGCGAATACTACGAGCGTTTGAGCCAGGTGCTCACCGAACTCGAGGAAGCCGAACAGGTGGTCGGCGCGGCGAGCGTCGTGCCGCAGGGGCGCTTGCGGGTGTCGTCGCTGTCGGCGTTCGGCTTGAGCCATGTGATGGCCGCGGTGGCGGATTACGCCGCGCAGTATCCGCAAGTCACCGTCGATATGACGCTGTCCGACCGGGTGGTCGAACTGATCGACGAAGGTTTCGATGTCGCGATCCGGGCGTCGCCGAGCGGGCTCAAGTCCTCTTCCTTGATCGCGCGGCAGATCGCGACCGCGCATCTCGTGCTGTGCGCGTCTCCCGCCTATCTGAAACGGCACGGCACGCCGAAGACGGTCGCCGATCTGGCGCGTCACAACTATCTGCAGTACGCAGGCGTGTCGGCACTCGAAATCGCGCCGGCAACCGGCGACGCCTCGACGCGCGTGCGCCTGACGGGCAACCTCATCGTCAATCATCTGGAAGCGCAGCGCGTGATCGTGCTGCAGGGCGCGGGTATCGCGATGCTCGGCACCGAGGTGATCGGCGACGATCTGGCCGCGGGGCGCCTCGTGCCCCTGTTGGTGGATGAGGTGCCGCCGCGCGAGCTGCCCATCCATGTCGTCTATGCGAGCCGCCGGCATCTGTCGGCCAAGGTGCGTTCGTTTGTCGACTTTCTCGCCGAACGGTTCGCGAACGAGTCGCTGTGGCCGTCGCTCGAACAGATCAAGGCGCTCGCGGTGCGGTAGGCGCGCGGGCCGCTCAGGCGCCCCGACCCGTTTCGCTATACTGGTTGCCAGCACCCATACGCGTAACGATCTGGGGGAGACATGACCGATCTGTCCACGCCGCAGCGCGCCGGCAGCCACAAGCTGCCCGCGGGCCGGCGACTGCGTTTTGTTACGGCCGCCGCGTTGTTCGATGGTCACGATGCGTCGATCAACATCATGCGGCGCATTCTTCAGGCGAGCGGCGTCGAGGTGGTTCACCTCGGCCACAATCGCTCCGTCGATGAAGTCGCCACCGCCGCGCTGCACGAAGACGCCGACGGCGTCGCCGTGTCGAGCTACCAGGGTGGTCACAACGAATACTTCCGCTATCTGGTCGACTTGCTGCGCGCACGCGGTGGCGAGCGTATCAAGGTATTCGGCGGCGGCGGCGGGGTGATCGTCCCTGACGAAATCGCCGAACTCGAACGCTATGGCGTCGAGAAGATCTATTCGCCGCAGGACGGCCAGCGGCTCGGTCTGCAAGGCATGATCGACGACATGATCGCGCGCTGCGCCGATAGTGCGCGCGCGGCGGCGGCCGCAGCACAGAGCCCGGTCGGCGCCTGGGTGGCCGAGCTTGCGGCGCACCGGCTGCCGCGGTTTGATTCGCATGGCGATGCCGGCGCCGACGCGCGCGTGGACGCAGCGCGCGATCCATCCAGCAAGGCGAGTCTTGCGGGCGAGACGGCGGGCGCGGAACAGCAGGCGGGCGCGGGCAACACCGCCAACACGGCCGCGCCCGACCCCGCATCCTTCGCCTTCCGCCGACTCGCGCGGCTCATCAGCGCATTCGAAACGGGCGCTATCGACGCCGTGACGCGGGAAAACCTGTCCGCCTTGGCGAAAGCAGCCGCGATCCCCGTCCTCGGCATCACCGGAACCGGCGGCGCCGGCAAATCGTCGCTCACCGACGAACTGATCCGGCGCTTTCGCCTCGACTACGGCGACGCGCTCACCATTGCCGTGCTCGCCATCGATCCGTCGCGCCGCAAGTCCGGCGGCGCGCTGCTGGGCGACCGCATCCGCATGAATGCCATTGGCGACTGGGGCGGCGGCGCGCGGGTGTACATGCGATCGATGGCGACGCGCGAAGCATCGAGCGAAATCTCCGATTCTCTGCCCGACGCGCTGATGCTGTGCAAGGCGGCGGGTTTCGATCTGATCGTCGTGGAAACGTCGGGCATCGGTCAGGGGGATGCGGCGATCGTGCCGTTCGTCGACGAATCGCTGTATGTCATGACGCCGGAGTTCGGCGCGGCCAGCCAGTTGGAGAAGATCGACATGCTCGACTTCGCCGGCTTCGTCGCGATCAACAAGTTCGATCGCAAAGGCGCGCCGGACGCGTTGCGCGACGTCGCCAAGCAGGTTCAGCGCAATCGCGGCGACTTCGCGAAGCCGCCCGAGTCGATGCCCGTGTTCGGCACGATCGCCTCGCGCTTTAACGACGACGGCGTGACCGCGCTGTACCGCCACGTTGCGCAAGCGCTGCGCAAGCACGGTTTGCGCTTGGGCGGCGGCCGGCTGGCCGCGCCCGAAGGTCTGCGCTTTTCGAGTGGCCGCAACGCGATCGTGCCGCCGGCGCGCGTGCGCTATCTGGCGGATATTGCGCAGACGGTTCACGCTTATCGCGAGCGGGCCGACGCGCAAGCGCGTGTGGCGCGCGAGCGCTGGCAACTGATCGAGGCGCGCCGGATGCTCGGTGAGGCGGGCGCGGCTGTGGGCGCAGGCTCCGTTGTTGCCACAAGGGCGAGCTCGGAAGCGAACGCAAGCGCAAACGCAAACGCAAACGCAAGCCCCGGAGCAGACACGGCCGCGACCTCATGCGCAGCCGCAACCGGCGGCACAACCACCCCCGCCGACGCGCTCAACCCAACTCACTCGCCACTCGACACGCTCATCACCCAACGCACCGCCGCACTCGGCGAACGCGAACGCATTCTCCTCGACACCTGGCCGCAGACTGTCGCTACCTATTCTGGCGCCGAACACATCGTCCGCATTCGCGACCGCGAAATCCGCACCGCGCTCACCGTCACGACGCTTTCAGGCTCTGAAGTCCGCAAGGTTTCGCTGCCGAAATTCGTCGACCAGGGCGAGATTCTGCGCTGGCTCATGCTCGACAATCTGCCCGGCTACTTCCCGTTCACCGCCGGCGTATTCGCGTTCCGCCGCGAAAACGAAGACCCGACGCGGATGTTCGCGGGCGAAGGCGATCCGCAACGCACCAATCGCCGCTTCAAACTGCTCTCCGAGGGCACGCCGGCCAAACGTCTGTCGACCGCATTCGATTCGGTCACGCTCTACGGCGAAGAGCCGCACGAGCGTCCCGACATCTACGGCAAGGTGGGCAATTCGGGCGTCTCGGTGGCGACGCTCGACGACATGAAAACGCTCTACGACGGCTTCGACCTCTGCGCGCCGGAAACCTCGGTCTCGATGACGATCAACGGGCCCGCGCCGACCATCCTGGCGATGTTCTTCAACGTCGCGATCGATCAGCAGATCGCGCGCACGGCCCAGCGGCAAGGCCGCCCGCTCACGGACGACGAACTCGCCGCGACGCGCCGTGCGGCGCTGGAAAACGTGCGCGGCACCGTGCAGGCCGACATCCTGAAGGAAGATCAGGGCCAGAACACCTGTATCTTCTCGACCGAATTCAGCCTGAAAGTGATGGGCGATATTCAGGCGTATTTCGTCGAGCATGGCGTGCGCAACTTCTATTCGGTGTCGATCTCCGGCTATCACATCGCCGAAGCCGGCGCGAACCCGATTTCGCAGCTCGCCTACACGCTCGCGAACGGCTTCACCTATGTCGAGGCCTATCTCGCCCGCGGCATGTCGATCGACGACTTCGCGCCGAATCTGTCGTTCTTCTTTTCAAACGGCATGGAGCCGGAATACACGGTGCTGGGCCGGGTCGCGCGCCGCATCTGGGCCGTTGCGATGCGCGAGCGCTACGGCGCAAACGAACGCAGCCAGAAGCTCAAGTATCACGTGCAGACCTCGGGCCGCAGCCTGCACGCGCAGGAGATCGACTTCAACGATATTCGCACCACGCTGCAAGCGCTGATCGCGATTTACGACAATTGCAACTCGCTGCACACCAATGCCTTCGATGAAGCGATCACCACGCCCACCGAGGAATCGGTGCGCCGCGCGGTGGCGATCCAGTTGATCATCAACCGTGAATGGGGGCTCGCGAAGAATCAGAATCCGAATCAGGGCAGCTTCGTGATCGAAGAGCTGACCGACCTGGTGGAAGAAGCGGTGCTGGCCGAGTTCGACCGGTTGACCGAGCGCGGCGGCGTGCTCGGCGCAATGGAAACCGGCTACCAGCGCGGGCGCATCCAGGACGAGTCGATGCTGTATGAGCATCGCAAGCATGACGGTTCGTATCCGATCGTCGGCGTGAACACGTTCTTGAGCCCCCATCCGCATGAAGCGCCGCAGCCGGTCGCGCTAGCCCGTTCCACTGACGAAGAAAAGCAGAGCCAGTTGCAACGTCTGCATGCTTTCCAGGCGCGGCATTGCGAGGCGGCGCCCGCCGCGCTCGAACGTCTGAAGCGCGCGGTGATCGACGATGAAAACGTGTTCGCGGTGCTGATGGACGTCGTGCGCGTCTGTTCGCTCGGGCAGATCACGCACGCGTTGTTCGAAGTGGGCGGGCAGTACCGCCGCAATATGTGAATCTTGCTGCACGGCGGTCGCTGCGGCTCGGCATGAAGCAGGCAGCAGCGAAACCACCCCGGATTCCGCGCCGCAGCCGCGGCGCTCCGATCAGACGCTCAGCGCGCGATTCCCAGCCGCGCCTTCGCGTCGTTATATTCCTTCGTCAGACGCTGCACCAGTTCGCTCACGCTCGGCACGTCGTCCATCAGGCCGACGCCCTGGCCCGCACCCCAGATGTCTTTCCACGCCTTCGCCTTGTCGCCGCCGAAGTTCATCTTGGTCTTGTCCGACTCCGGCAGCGCGTCCGGGTCCAACCCCGCGTTCACGATACTTTCGCGGATGTAGTTGCCGTGCACGCCGGTGAACAGATTCGTGTAGATGATGTCCGATGCCGAGGAATTGACGATCGCCTGCTTGTAGCTGTCGACCGCGTGCGCTTCTTTGGTCGCGATGAAGCGCGTGCCCATATAGGCGAGGTCCGCGCCCATGGCCTGCGCGGCGAGAATCGAGCCGCCGTTGGCGATCGAGCCCGACAGCACGATCGGGCCGTCGAATATGCGCCGCACTTCGCCGACCAGCGCGAACGGCGAGGTCGTGCCCGCATGGCCGCCCGCGCCGGAGGCCACGAGGATCAGGCCGTCGACGCCCGCTTCCAGCGCCTTCTGCGCATGGCGCAGATTGATCACGTCGTGCAGCACGATGCCGCCGTAGCTATGCACGGCGTCGACGATTTCCCGCGCCGGCGCCCGCAGACTCGTGATGAAGATCGGCACCTTGTGTTCGACGCACACGCGCACGTCGTGTTCGAGCCGCGTATTCGACTGATGGACGATCTGGTTGACGGCGATCGGGCCGATGATCGCATCGGGGTGGGCCGCCTTGTGCTCGGCGAGCTGCGCCTGAATCTGCGTGAGCCATTCGTCGAGCAACTCGGCCGGGCGCGCATTCAGCGCGGGGAACGAGCCGACGATGCCAGCCTTGCATTGAGCCAGCACGAGCTCGGGATAGCTGACGATGAACATCGGCGAGGCGACGACGGGCAGCGCAAGTTTTTGCAGAACGGCGGGCAATGCCATAGTGCGAGTCTCCTGATTTGAGCGGACCGGTGCGTCGTTGCGCGGCCGGCGATGATTGAGTTTAGCGGCACATGGCTTGCGGTGCTTTCTTCAGCCGCAGCCATCCGAAGATTTAAGAACGGTCGTTCGATTATAGGCGAAGCACGGCGCTCGCGTTCGGCCACTGCGTCCGGAACTGTTGGAAGGAGTGTTCAGGTTCTATGCTTGAGTGGGATACCCCACCTCGCGCGGACACATTGGGCTCCTACAATGCAGTCACTCCAAATCACAAGAGAGACGCCATGGCCTTCGAGAATTTCACGCCCTTTCGCCTTGCCGTGGGCGATGTCGATATTTTCGGAGTGAAGGGCGGCGCGGGGCCGCCGCTTCTGTTGCTGCACGGTCATCCGCAGTCGCATTTGATCTGGCAACAGTGCGCCGTGCGACTGGCCGAACATTTCACCGTCATCGCCACCGACCTGCGCGGCTACGGCGCATCGGACAAGCCGTCGAGCGACGCCGCGCACGCACCCTATTCCAAGCGCACGATGGCGGCCGATCAGGTCGCCGTGATGCGTCATTTCGGCTACGAACGTTTTCTCGTGTGCGCTCATGATCGCGGCGCGCGCGTCGCGCACCGCATGGCGCTCGATCACGCCGACGCCGTCGAGCGTCTGATGCTGCTCGATATCGCGCCGACGCTCGCAATGTACGAAGCCACCGACCGCACGTTTGCGACGCACTACTTCCACTGGTTCTTCCTGATCCAGCCGGAGCCGCTGCCCGAAACGCTGATCGGCGCCAACCCGACGGCCTATGTCGATGCGGTGATGGGCAGCCGGCACGCGGGTCTGGCGCCGTTCGATCCCGCCGCGCTCGACGCCTATCGTTCGGCCCTCGCGGAACCGGGCGCCGTGCACGCGATGTGCGAGGACTATCGCGCGTCGGCGAGCATCGATCTGGAGCACGATCGGGCCGATATCGAGCGTGGCCACAAGATCGGCTGTCCGCTGCGCGTGTTGTGGGGCGACAAGGGCGTGATTGAAAAGTGCTTCGACGCGCTGGCGGAATGGCGCCATGTGGCGCGCGACGTGAGCGGCCGCGCGCTGCCGTGCGGACACTACATACCGGAAGAGGCGTCGGACGAGCTGGTCGCCGAAATGCTGTCTTTCTTCGAAGCGGTCGAGCAGTAAGCCCCTTCGTTCAACGCGCTCCCGTGCGTAGCCGCGCCCGCTCGCCGTTCAGCCGAGCGGCGGCAAGCGGCGCGCGACCGGCGTCGACTTGACGATCGCGGAACTGGTCTCCGCGCGCTCGGCGACCTTCGTCAGAATCTCGTCGAGCTGCTCGATCGAGTGGAGGTACAGGCGACAGATGAAGCAATCGTCGCCCGTCACCTTGTCGCATTCGACGAACTCCGGAATCCGCCGGATCACCTCTTCCACCAGATGCAACTGACCGGGCAGCGGCTTCACACGCACGATGGCCTGCAGCGTGTAGCCGAGCGCGCGCGGATCGACCTGCACCGTGAAGCGCTCGATCACGCCTTGCGCTTCGAGCCTGCGCACGCGCTCCGCGGTACTCGGCGCGGACAGGCCGACCTGACGCGCCAGTTCGCTGACCGGCTGACGGGCGTCTTCCGCGAGCGCGGCGAGCAGGGCGCGGTCCGTGTCGTCGAGCGGGGCGGGCGCTAAGGGTGTAAGGCGTTTGGTCATGACGGCCTTCGATTATTAGGTTCTACCGCGGTAACGCTTAAGTTTAGCCATGTATTCGGACGACCGGATTAATTACACTGCTCGTCGTGCAGGCATCAATTCGAGGATCCAACATGGCGTCAAATGAAATTCGCCGCGGCGCCGCGGAAATGACCATGGCGATGCTGATGTCCGGCACCATCGGCTGGCTGGTGGTGTCGTCGCAGCAAAGCCCGTTCAATGTCGTGTTTTTCCGCTGTATTTTCGGCGGCGCGACGCTGGCGCTCGTGTGCGCGGTGCTGGGCCTGTTCCGGCGCCGGCTCTTCTCGTGGAAGATGCTCGGCCTCGCCCTGCTCGGCGGCGCGGCGATCGTCATCAACTGGGTGTTGCTGTTCGCCGCGTATTCGCGCGCGTCGATCTCGATGGCGACAGCCGTGTACAACACGCAGCCGTTCATGCTGGTGGCGCTCGGCGCACTCGTGTTTCGCGAGCGCATCAGCCCGTCGACGGTGGCCTGGCTGGTGGTCGCGTTCATCGGACTCGTGTTCGTCGTGAAGGTCGAGCCGGCGGTGTTGGCGGTGCCGGGGCACTACCTGGTCGGCGTGGCGTACGCGGTGGGCGCCGCGGCGATGTATGCGGTGTCGTCGATCATTACGAAGCGGCTCAAGGGTACGCCGCCGCACCTGATTGCGTTGATCCAGGTGTCGCTCGGCGTGCTGATGCTCGCTCCCTTCGTGCGCTTCGACGCGCTGCCCACGAGCGGCGTGCAGTGGCTCGAGCTGATCGTGCTCGGCATCGTCAATACCGGCCTCATGTACGTGCTGCTGTACGGGGCGATCCAGAAGCTGCCCACTTCGATGACCGGCGCGCTTTCGTTCATCTATCCGGTGGTGGCGATCATCGTCGATCGGGTTGCGTTCGGGCAAACGCTGGCGTGGATTCAGGTGCTCGGCGCGGTGCTGATTCTACTGGCCGCCGCCGGTGTCAATCTCGGCTGGCGGATCGTGCCGCAAAAGCGCCTGTCGTCGCCATGACAGCCATTGCGTCGTGATGGCGGACCAAAATGCTACGGATTCCGGAATAACTGAACGCCGAGATTGTCCGTATAAGCGGACTCAATGTTGTGAAAGCCGTGCGACTCTGGGGTTATGCGCCGCGCTGTGTAGGGGGCTTTAAAAGCGGACGTCAAACTTCTGTAGGGAAATCACTGATGCGGCCAAAAAACCGGCACGCGTATCATGCGACTTGACGCTGATCACGTCCGACAGAATTTCCGCCGCTCGCCAGTCATGGTCGAGCGGCTTTCTTTTTGTACCGACGTTTCGAGCATCCCGGCGTTGCCTCGGCAGCAGCGGCATCTCACGCCGCGCGCGCGACAATGCGCTCACCTTCCACCGCCAGCGGCCCATTGCGCGCCGCCAATTCCTCCACGATGTCCTTCACCAGCGCCGGCCATTCGCCGCGCGGCCTGAGCATGGACGCGGCGGCGCGCATCACGGCGGCGTCGTCGAGCATTTGCAGCAACGTGTCGAAGCGCATTGCGCGCACCTCGAGCAGCTTGAACACGATCAGCACCTTCAGGGCATTCTTTGCATTGCGAGCAGGATCGGCACGCAGCCAGGCAAGCCGCGAAAACGCGCGTTCAAGCGCCTGTTCGACACTCGTGAAGGGCGCGCCATGGCCGGGAATCACGAGGCGCACGTCGAGCTTCGCAATGGCCTCCAGGACGGCCTGTTCCTCGGCGAAACCACTTTCGCCTTCCAGTTCGGGAAAGATCACGCCGAAGCCGTTTTCCCATAACGCGTCCGCGCTGATCAGGATGCGTTCGTCCGCGCAGTACAGCATCAGCGAATGCGGGTCGTGACCGGGCGCGCCGAGCACCTCCCAAGCGAGCGCGCCGAGCCGCAACGGTGTGCCGGGTGCAATCGTTCCGGTGAAGCCGAAGCGCTCGCAGTTCTGGCCGGTGGCGCGAAAGGTGAGGCGTGCCTCGTCCCAGTCGCGCACCGCATCGGCCTCCGAAGCGGGAATGACGGTACGGCACGGCCACGCCGCCTGCAGGAGCGCATTGCCGCCGCAGTGGTCCGAATGCAGATGCGTGTTGACGATCAGATCGAGCGGCCGCGCGCCGAGCGCCTGCCGCACCAGCGCCACCGTTTGCGGCGCGTGCGTGGCATAGCCGGTATCGACGAGCGCGGCGCATGCGTCGTCCACCATCAGCACGTTGTTCGACGACAGCCAGCCGCGCTCGAATACCCGAATCGATTCCGGCAGCGTGATCATGGCAAGGTGGGCGCCGCGTTTGCGTTAGCCGCGGCTTCAGGTTTCGGCATCACCAGAATGGTCGACGAACCGATCAACATGAGCTCGCCGCGCTGATTCACGACCGTGCCTTCAAGATGCGTCAGATCGCCGTTCAGGCTCGGTTTCCAGTAGGCGTGCTTCACCCGCCAGGTGATTGTGAGCGTGTCGTTCGCATGCACGGCCTTCTTCAGCTTGATATTGAACTCGAGGCCCAGCGGTTGCGCGTAGGTCGAAAAATGCGTCGCCAGCAGCGCCATGAAATGCGCGGTCGGCTGCGTGCCGGAGGCGATCAGACCGCCGAAGCGGCTTTGCGCCGCATAGGCGTCGTCGTGATGCAGCGGGTTGTGGTCGTTGACGAGCGAGGCGAACGACTTCACCGACTCCGCCGACAGCGCCAGCGTCGAACTGAACGTCTCGCCGATCGTGACGATGCGCGCCGCCGCGTTCACCGCCGCTCCTTCGGCAGGCTGGCCATGAACTCCACGTGGCGCGTCTCGATCGCGTCCCAGACCGCGCGCTTCGCGTCGTCGTCGAGCGACGACCAACTGGCGATTTCGTCGATGGTGCGCAGGCATCCTTCGCACCAGCCGGTCGTCGCGTCCATCCTGCACACGCTGATGCAAGGCGACGGCACGGCGGGGTCGTCTTCGTTATCGAGGCCGGCTGTCATGTCGTCACGCCGTCTCACGCAGCGCCACGTCGATCACCGGCGCACCCGTCAGCGCGATCAGTTCCTGCGCCGTCAGATTGAACACCGCATGCGGATGGCCCGCGGCGGCCCACAGGCTGTCGAGTTCGAGCAGGTCGGCGTCGATCAGCGTGACCGGTTCGGTGGCATGACCGATCGGACAGACGCCGCCGATCGCATAGCCGGTTTTTTCACGGACGAACTTCGCGTCCGCGCGGCCGATTTCGCCGACCTGCGCCGCGACCTTCTTTTCGTCGACGCGATTCGCGCCGCTCGCGACCACCAATACCGGCGCGTCGTCTTCACGGCGGCGAAACAGGATCGACTTGGCGATCTGCGCGACCGAGCAGCCGAGTCCCGCGGCGGCTTCGGCGGAAGTCTTGCCGGTTTCCGGCAGCATCACGATCCGGCCCGCGTGACCGCGTTCGCGCAACAGCAGCGCGACGCGGCGTGCCGCGTCCGGCAGCGCGGTGAGATCGTCGGATTCGAGAGAAGCGTGGTCCGTCATCGTTTAAGGTCCTGAATGTTTGCATGAGTGTTGCGCCCACGCGCGTGCGCCGGGCCGGCGTCAGACGCAGTTGGCCGCTTCGCTGCGCGCCTTGGCGAGCAGCGCTTTACCGGCGCGCGAGACGTTGGGCCGGCCGATCGACGTCGAGATGAAATCGCCGATCGCCACGACTTGTGCGAGGTCGATGCCGGTCTCGATGCCGAGGCCGTTCATCAGATACAGCACGTCTTCGGTCGCGACGTTGCCGGTCGCGCCCTTCGCATACGGGCAGCCGCCGAGGCCCGCCACCGACGCGTGATAGATCTCGATGCCTTCCAGCAACGCCGCGTAGATGTTGGCGAGTGCCTGACCATAGGTGTCGTGGAAGTGGCCGGACAGACGCTCGCGCGGAAACACGCGGGTGACCGCCTCGAACACTTCGCGCGTGCGCCTGGGCGTGCCGACGCCGATCGTGTCGGCGATATCGATTTCGTCGCAGCCGAGCGCCGCGAAGCGTTCGACGACATCCACCACCGACGCCACCGGCACTTCGCCTTGATACGGGCAGCCCAGCGCGCACGACACGCTGCCGCGAATCCGCAAGCCATGCTGTTTGGCCGCCTGCGCGACGGGTGCGAACCGGTCGATGCTTTCGGCGATGCTGCAGTTGATGTTTTTCTGCGAGAAGGCTTCGCTCGCGGCGCCGAAAATCACGATCTCGTCCGCACGCGCGGCGAGCGCGCCTTCGAAGCCGCGCAGGTTGGGCGTGAGCACCGAGTAGATCGTGCCCGCACGCCGTTCGATGCCGGCCATCACGTCGGCGCCGTCGGCCATCTGCGGCACCCATTTCGGCGACACGAACGAAGCGGCCTCGACGTTACGGAAGCCTGCCGCCGACAAACGGTTGATCAGCTCGATCTTGGTCGCGGTGGGGACGAATTCTTTTTCGTTCTGCAGTCCGTCGCGCGGACCGACTTCGACGATTTTCACCTGCTGGGGTAGTGCCATGATGTGTCTCCTAGTCTGGTCCCGTGCAACGCTTGCCGCCGCGGCTGGCGGCGTTCCTTCAATGGGACGCGATATGTTCAGTATCCGCGTTCGATATTCACCACGCCGCTGACCGTGCTGCCGCCTACCAGCGCGGTGATTTTCCGCGCGACCTGGTCGACGCTTTCTTCGCGCAACGTCAGCGCGGATATATGCGGCGTGATCGTGATACGAGGCTCCCGCCAGAACGGATGATCCGCCGGCAACGGTTCTTCGCGAAACACGTCGAGCGTGGCGGCGGCGATCTGACCATTCGCAAGCGCGTCGAGCAGGTCATGTTCGACCAGATGCCCGCCGCGCGCCACGTTGATCAGGTACGCGCCGCGTGCGAGCCTCGCGAAGGTCCGCGCGTTCAGTACGTCGCGGGTATCCGGCGTATGCGGCAGCAGGTTCACCAGCACTTTCACGCCGTCGAGAAACGCGTCGAATTGCGCTTCTCCAGCGAACGTCCTGATGCCGTCGATCTGCCGCGGGCTGCGGCTATAACCACGCACCGGCATGCCCGATGCCGCCACCGCCTGCGCGACATGCGCGCCCAGCACACCGAGTCCGAGCACGCCGACGGTAAAGGTTTCACGCGGATGCGGCTCGAGCACTTCCCAGCGGCGCTCGTTTTGCAGCGTCTGGTATTCGTCGAAACGGCGCAGGTAGCGCAGCACCGCATGCATGACGTACTCGGCCATTTGCGGCGCCATGCCGGTGTCTTCGAGGCGGATCAATTGCGCGTTGCGCGGCAACGTGCCGGGCTGGTCGTGTTCCAGCGCGAGGATCGCGTCGACGCCCGCGCCGAGATTGAAGATTGCGCGCAGGTCGTCGCGGCCGGCCAGCATCTCGCGCGGCGGACGCCACACCACCGCGAAATCGGCCGGCGCGGTGTCGCCCGGCTGCCATTCACGCAGATCGGCTTGCGGCAGCGCGCGGGCGAAATCGTGCAGCCACGCGGCGGCGTCGGCATGCGGCATGTAGAAGAGGATTTTCATACGGTCCGGAAGGCGTTGGCGAGGTCGGGTCGAGCGACGCAGACGCCGCGGCATGACGCATGCGGCAGCGGCAACGCTGCGGACGACACTAGCGGCATAAAGCCTCCTCCTTTTATGGATAGGCTTCATTCTACTTTTTCGACGCGCATCGCGCGCGTTTGCGCACGGACGTGCGGATCCGGCGGTGGTTTTTCGTCGCGAGGCCTTTGTCTGGCGGGGGCTTTGCACGCGCATTCGTGCCCCGCATCGGGCGGCGCGTTCATCCGCGCGCTGGTTCCGATAAACAAAGCACAAAATCTTGGTTCGCCCGCGCGGCGCCCGGCGGGACAATCACTACCCGGCATTCCGCAGCGAGGCACCCACATGCTTTCATGCACCAAATCGACATGGCCGCCGCGGCTCGTTACCGTGCCCGGCTTGCACGGCAGCGAGGGCGCGCACTGGCAGACATGGCTGGAGCGCCAGTTCGCGCGCTCGCTGCGCGTCGAACAGGCTGACTGGGACGCGCCGGACCTCGCGCTGTGGGCGAAATCGTTGCGCGATCTGCTGGCGCGCGAGCGCGGGCCGTTCGTGCTGGCCGCGCATAGCTTCGGCTGCCTTGCGACCGCGCACGCGTTGCAGCAGGCGTCGTACGCGAACGACGTGGTCGGCGTGCTGTTCGTGGCGCCCGCGAGTCCGCAGAAATTCGCCTTCGCGGGCCCGTTCGACGCGCGGCGTCTCGGCGTGCCGTCCATCCTGATCGGCAGTGAAACCGACCCGTGGATGCCGCTCGCCGGAGCGCGCGATCTGGCGCAGCGCTTCGGCAGCGCGTTCGTCAATCTCGGGGACGCGGGGCATATCAACACCGCGGCCGGTTTCGGTCCGTGGCCGCGCGCGAAATATTTCGTCGACACGCTGGTGCATTGCGCGGCGCCGCTGCGGTTTCGCGAGGCGTCGTTCGAGGCCGCACAGCACGCATTCGTTTGAGTGACCGGGCCGGCGTTCGAATATTGCGAGGCGCGCGAACGAGCCAGTGGCTAAGTGCCAGTGGCCAAGTAAGCGATCCGTTAGAATCCCGCTTCACGCCGCGCGTTCGTGCGGCCATTGGTTTTCATCAACGATAGGCGGGGACAGGATGGCAGGCAAGACGGGGACTTCGCGCTGGCTGGCGGCCGGCATGACGGCAATCACGCTCGCGCTGGCGGGCGTGTCGACGGCGCATGCGGATGCGTCGCTGCTCAACGTGTCGTACGACGTGACGCGTGAGTTGTACAAGGACATCAACGCCGGCTTCATTGCCGCGTACAAGCAGAAGAGCGGCGAAACCGTGTCGATCCGCCAGTCGCATGGCGCGTCGAGCGCACAGGCGCTGTCGGTGCTGCAAGGCTTGCAGGCCGACGTGGTGACGATGAATCAGCCGAACGACATCGACCTGCTTGCCGAGAAAGGCCAACTGGTGCCGGCGAACTGGCGCACGCGCCTGCCCGACGACAGCGCGCCGTACACCACGACGATGGTGTTCCTGGTACGCAAGGGCAATCCGAAACACATCAAGGACTGGGACGATCTCGCCAGGCCCGGCGTGCAGGTGGTGATCGCCAACCCGAAGACATCGGGTAACGGGCGCTACACGTATCTGGCCGCCTGGGGTTATCGCAAGCAGCACGGCGGCACCGACGCGCAGGCGCTCGACTTCGAAAAAGCGCTCTTCAAGAACGTGCCGGTACTCGACACGGGCGGCCGCGGCGCGACGACCACGTTCACGCAGCGCGGTATCGGCGACGTGCTGGTGACGTTCGAAAACGAAGTGGCGCTGATGGACACGGGCGTGGGCGGCGGCAACTTCGAGGCGGTGTATCCGTCGGTGAGCTTGCTGGCGGCGCCGCCGGTTTCGATCGTCGACAAGGTGGTCGACAAGCGCGGCACGCGCAAGGAAGCGCAGGCGTACCTCGACTATCTGTGGTCGCCGGCCGCGCAGGAAATCATCGCGCAGCATCATCTGCGTCCGCGCGACAAGACGGTGCTCGCGAAGCATGCGGCGGAGTTCAAGCCGGTCAAGACGTTCACGGTCGAAGAAATGTTCGGCAGCTGGCAGAAAGCGCAGCAAACCCATTTTTCCGACGGCGGGACGTTTGATCAGATCATCGTCGACAAGAAATAATACTTCGGCTTCTTAAGTAAAAAGGCTGCCTCGTACAAAACGAGGCAGCCTTTTTTATCGCACGTGTTTTATTGCACGCGACGCGTGCGCTCAGTTCGGCGCGGCGTGTTTATCACAGCCGTGCTCGCAGCCGCTTTGATCGAGCGGCATCTGTTGCGCGGCCTCGGCGCGAATGCCCAGACGCTCAAGCAGCTTGCGGTCGGCTTCGGCTTGCGGATTGCTCGTGGTCAGCAATTGATCGCCGTAGAAAATCGAGTTCGCGCCGGCGAGGAAGCACATCGCCTGCAACGCTTCGTTCATCTGCTCGCGGCCCGCGGACAGACGCACCATCGCGCGCGGCATGGTGATGCGCGCAATCGCGATCGTGCGCACGAATTCGAACGGGTCGATCGCTTCGGTGCCGGTCAGCGGCGTGCCTTCCACCTGCACCAGATTGTTGATGGGCACCGATTCCGGATACGGCTCCATATTCGCGAGTTGCGCGATCAGCCCCGCGCGCTCACGGCGCGACTCGCCCAGGCCGACAATTCCGCCGCAGCAGACGTTGATGCCGGCGTCGCGCACACGTTCGAGCGTGTCGAGGCGATCCTGATACGTGCGCGTCGAAATGATCTGGCCGTAGAACTCCGGCGAGGTATCGAGATTGTGGTTGTAGTAGTCGAGGCCCGCTTCGCGCAGTCCCCGCGCCTGATGCGTTTCGAGCATGCCGAGCGTCACACAGGTTTCGAGGCCCATGGCCTTCACGCCGCGGATCATGTCCTTGATCGGTTCGAGGTGACGGTCTTTCGGGTTGCGCCACGCGGCGCCCATGCAGAAACGCGTCGCGCCGTTTTCCTTGGCGAGCTTCGCGGCGGCGAGCACTTCGTCGACCGGCATCAGCTTGTCGGCTTGCAGGCCCGTGTCGTGATGCACCGACTGCGGACAGTACGCGCAATCTTCTTCGCAGCCGCCGGTCTTGATCGACAACAGCGTCGACAACTGCACGGTATTCGCATCGAAATGTTCGCGATGGGTTTGCTGTGCCCGGAACATCAGGTCGTTGAACGGCAGTTCGTACAACGCGACGATATCCGCCACGCGCCAGCGCGCGATCTGCTTCGAGCCGGCGGCGGCGTTGTTGTTGTTGGCGGCCGTCTCGGCGGACGCCGGAGCGATGTTCAGTTGCGTCATGTCGTCGATCCTCATGGATGGATGGATGTGATGGGTGGTCAGCGCTGCGTATGGCGCAGCGTCTGCAGAAGCCGGTTGATGTCGAGTTGCTGCGCGGCGAGCTCGGGCGAAGCCGGGCTCAGACGCGGCACGATGCCGAGCAGCGGCGCGTCGTAATCGCGGGCGAGATGCGCGCGGATCGACGCGATGTTTTCGTCGGGAAAGGTCATGTCCGGATCGATGCGGTTGGCGACCCAGCCCGCGAGCGTGAGCCCGCGCGCGGCGATCGCCTCGGCGGTAAGCAGCGCATGGCTGATGCAGCCGAGCCGCATGCCGACCACCAGCACGACCGGCAGCTTCAGGGCGACGGCGAGATCGGCGGTATCCTGGGTGGCGGTCAACGGCACGCGAAATCCGCCGACGCCTTCCACCACGACGATCTCCGCGCGCTGGAGCGCTTGCGTGTGACAGTCGACGATGTGATCGAGATCGAACGTGACGTTTTCCAGCGCAGCCGCGATGTGCGGCGCGGCCGGTTCCCTCAGCAGATAGGGCGTGCGCATGTCGGGCGGCAGCAGGACGTTCGAGGCGGCGTCCAGTTGATCCGCGTCCTCGTTATGCAGCGCGCCGTTCAGTTCGAATGCGCCGGCCGCGATCGGCTTCATCGCGGCGGCTTGCAGGCCTTCGCGGACGAAGCCGCGCAACAGCGCCGACGAGACGAATGTCTTGCCGATTTCCGTATCGGTGCCGGTGACGAATAAAGACAGTGCGTTTTGCTTCGCGCCACTCATGCTGCTTTCGCTCCGAGTTGTTGCAAGCCCGCTTCGAGCCGATCGAGGTCCGCCTGCGAGTGCGCGGCCGACAGCGAAATGCGCAAACGCGACGTGCCGGCGGGCACGGTCGGCGGACGGATCGCCGGCACCCACAGACCCGCGCGATCGAGCGTGGCGGCGATATCGAGCGTGGCGTCATTCGCGCCGATGATGAGCGGTTGCACGGCCGTATGCGAATCGACCGGTAGCCACGGCGTTGCCTTGAGCATGCCACGCGTGCGCTCGATCAATTGCTGAAGATGCGCGCGCCGCGCGTCGCCTTCCTCGCCGCCGATGATGCGCAGGCTCGCCGACACTGCGTGCGCCGCGGCGGGCACCGACGCCGTAGTGAAAATGTACGGACGTGCGCGCTGCACGAGCCATTCGATCACCGTCTCATGCGCCGCGACGAAGGCACCCGAAACGCCCGCCGCTTTGCCGAGCGTGCCGATCGAAATGAGGTTCGGCGAACGCAGCTCGGCTTGCGCGATCGCGCCGCGCCCTTGCGGACCGAGCGCGCCGAAGCCGTGCGCGTCGTCGACGATCAGCCATGCGCCGTGCTGTTCCGCGAGTTCAAGCAGACGCGGTAGCGGCGCGATGTCGCCGTCCATGCTGAAGACGGTATCGGAGACGATGACTTTGACGTCGGCGTCCGAGGCGTCGAGCATCGCGCTCAGCGCGTCCGTATCGCAGTGCGGGTAGATCTGCACGTCGGCGCGGGACAAACGCGCGCCGTCGATCAGCGAGGCGTGATTCAGCGCGTCGGAGAAGAGCGTGGTGCCGCGGCCCGCCAGCGCGGTGAGCGTGGCGAGATTCGCCATGTAGCCGGTGCTGAAGTAGAGCGCGCGCGCGTTGTCGACGAAGCCGCCCACGAATTCCGCGAGATCGTCTTCGAGTTGCGCATGCGCGCGCGAATGGCCGCCAAGCAGATGCGAGCCGCCGCTACCCGCGCCATAGCGCTGCGCGCCTTCGGCGATCGCCGCGATCAGTTGCGGATGCGCGGCGAGCCCGAGATAGTCGTTGCTGGCGAAGCCGACGATCGCGCGGCCGTCGACGGTCATGTGGGCCGCGCACGGCGTGTCGGCGGTGCGGCGGCGCCGGCGCAGGCCGCGCGCGTCGATCTCCTTCAGCCCTTCGGCGAGCGTGTCGAGCAGATGCATCAGCGGGTCTCCGCAAGCGTGGCGTCGAAGGTCTCACGCGTGCGCGAGGCGAGCAGCGCGAGTTCTTCGTCGTCGAGGATATAAGGGGGCATCAGATACACCGTGGTCGCGATCGGGCGCAGCAGCAATTCGCGCTGCAACGCGTTTTCGAAGAAGCGGCGCGAGAATGTTCTGGCTTGCTGAGCATCGTCGATCACGGCGTCGAACGCGAAGATCGTGCCGCACTGGCGCAGATTGCGAACGCGTTCGTGGGTGGCGAGTGGTGCGAGTGCGGTTTTCAGCGTCGCGGACTTGCGCGTGTTGGCGGCCAGAACGTCGTCGCTCTCGAACAGATCGAGTGTGGCGAGCGCCGCCCGGCAGGCCAGCGGATTGCCCGTGTACGAATGCGAGTGCAGGAAGCCGCGCGCGGTGTCGTCGTGATAGAAGGCTTCGAAAATTTCATTGCGCGACAACACGATCGAGAGCGGCAGATAGCCGCCGCTGATGCCTTTGGACAGACAGATGAAGTCTGGCCAGATACCGGCCTGTTCGCATGCGAAGAAGGTGCCGGTGCGCCCGCAGCCGACGGCGATTTCATCGGCGATCAGATGCACGCCGTACTGATCGCACAGGGTGCGCAATCCGGCGATATAGGACGCGTCGTGCATGGCCATGCCGGCCGCGCACTGCACCAGTGGCTCGACGATTACCGCGGCGATTTTCGTGGCGCGTGCTTCGAACAGTGAGCGAACGTGATCGAGCGCTCGGCGCGCGACATCGGCAGCGCTCTCGCCGGCTTGCGCGAGGCGCGCATCGGGCGATGCCACGACGTGCGCGTGGCGGATCAACGGATCGTAGGCGTCCTTGAAAAGTGCGACATCGGTGACGCCGAGCGCGCCGATGGTTTCGCCGTGATAGCTGTTGGCGATGCAGACGAATTCCTGCTTGTCGGCGAAACCGCGATTGCGCCACGAGTGGAAGCTCATCTTCAAGGCGATTTCGACGGCGGACGCGCCGTCCGATGCGAAGAAGGCATGGCCGAGCGTGTTGCCGGTGAGGGCGCCGAGTCGCTCCGCGAGTTCGATGGCCGGTTCATGCGTGCAGCCGGCGAGCATTGCGTGTTCGAGCGTGTCGAGTTGGTGTTTCAATGCCGCGTTGATGCGCGGATTGGCGTGACCGAACAGGTTGACCCACCAGGAGCTGATGGCATCCAGATAGCGATGACCGGCGCGATCGTACAGCCATGCGCCTTGACCGCGCGCGACGGGCACGAGCGGCAGGCGTTCGTGGTGCTTCATCTGGGTGCAGGGGTGCCAGACGGCGCGCAGGCTGCGGGTGATCCAGTCTTCGGGGGAGGTTGACTGTGGTGCTGACGTTTCCAAAGGGTACTCCAGGGTACTTTTTTTTGCCGCTGCGCGGCGTGGCTTTTTTAGGGCCATTTTGGGCGTGCTGCGCGTCTTTTTTCTGCGCTGCGCGCGGCCCTTGGCGGGCGTGCGGGGTTGAGATTAGCGGTTTATTTCGTGCTGTGCACTAGGGGGTAGGTGGGCGGTTTTTGCCTGCGGCGCCGGGGTTGTGGGCTGTTCCGCGCAGGTGGGGTCTGTTTTCGATCGATGGTTCATGATCGGCGCAGTTAGCGACGGCAAAGTAGTTGGGTTTTACTGGCGGGAAATTGGGGGTGTGGGTGTTTTTTTGCCTGCTCGGCGGGTGTGGGCTGGGTTCTCTTTGGGTGTTGGCCTTTCCTTGCTTTCTTGGTGGTCTATTAGTGTTGCCCCTGTGCGGGGCGGCACCTACTTTCTTTGCCGCCGCAAAGAAAGTAAGCAAAGAAAGCCGCGGCCGCTTCACACCAGCTCTTAGGCGGGTCCCCCGCACAGTCACGGTAGTGGCCCATCTGGAATCTGTGTCGTCGCACTTTCCGCGCTCGTGACACAGCAGTCGTGCTTCCCGCCTCGTGCTGCGCGCGCGCCGGAACGGTGCGTTCAAGACAGAGGCTTCGTTCTTAGGCAGTGGGGGCCGTCGGCTTCGCCTCGGCGTGGCGCTGAAGTGGTTGGCCAGTGGCTTCGGAATTTTGACGAGGCAGGACGCAGCACCGATTCAAGAGACCAGCCGGTAGAAGAAGTCACCAGCAGCTTTACGAGGGGCCGCCGCAAAAAAGAGCAGGGTACGAAGTGCCGTCGAGAAGGAAGGGAAGCTGAACCGAGAGGTACTGCAGGCGGTGGGTACGACGTGGTTTGAATGAGGTACCGCGACGGCGCGCGCAGCGTCGCCGGAAGAATGACTGCCTTGTCACGAAGGCGGAATGTGCGAGGGCACGGATTCCAGATGGGCCACTACCGTGGCTGTGCGGGAGACCCGCTTATGAGCTGGCGGGGACCTGTCCGCATTTTCGTGGGCGAGGCGGTTAAAAACCCTCGTGCTCAACGGGCCTGCGTAAATCGTTCACCGAACAGAATAGCAAACTGGTTCATCGCGGATTTCCAATCAAAGGTGCTCCGCA